>Ga0315912_10000803_pt1 | contig 46887 bp, 38 predicted proteins | sample VfabasoilMG_FD_204469 | JGI IMG/M metagenome (GOLD analysis project Ga0315912, IMG submission 204469) | Garden soil microbial communities collected in Santa Monica, California, United States - V. faba soil | ecosystem: Environmental > Terrestrial > Soil > Garden | place: USA: California... | reverse complement strand
CGTCGACGGTCTCGACGTAATCGTTCTTCACCTTGGCGAACACCTCGGTGAAAGTGCGGATCTCCGCGAGCGGCAGTTCGTCGACGCTCGTTGGCGTCGGGGCGGGGGCGTCACTCGACTCCATCACCTCCGGTTCCGGGAGCGCCCCGGGCGCCGGCTCATCCTGCGCGGCGGCGGGAAACGCCAGCGGGAAGATGAGGGAAAGAACGAGACGGTAATGCCTGGAGTCTTTCATCGGATTGCACCGGGAGGAGTCATTGAGTCGGTTGGACCACGGCGGCACGCTGAGGTTGCGCGGCGCCGGGGGCAGCATACCGCGCTGGCCCGCCGCCGTACAGATGGCGGTGCCGAGGTGCAGATCTTGCGCGCGATTCTTCTGCACGCGCAGCCGTTCCGGGTAAGCGAATCCCGGAATCCGGCACCGTTATCCCCGGCACCAGAGCGCGGGATCGACCGGCGCGCCGTTCTCGCGGATCTCGAAGTACAGCGTGCTGTCGGACTGGCCGCCGGTATCCCCGACCCTCGAGATGACCTCGCCCGCGGTCACCATGTCGCCGGCCTTCTTCGCCAGCGCCTCGTTGTGGCCGTACAGGCTCATGTAGCCCGCGCCGTGGTCGACGATGATCAGCAGGCCGAGATTGCGGAACCAGTCGGCGAAGATCACCATACCCGCGCCCACCGAGTGCACGTCGCTGCCTGCCGGTGCGTTGATGGTGACGCCTTGCGCGCGCAGGCGGCCGCCCTTGCGCGGCGCGCCGAACCGCTCGGCGATGGGTCCCCTGACCGGCCATGCAAGAGTTCCCCTCTGCGCGGTGAAGGCGGGCAGTTTTTCAAAGGCTTCCACCAGCGAAGTCTCGCCACCGAGCCGATCCAGCAGTCCGGCGAGGTCGCGTTCGTTCTTGCGCAGCATCTGCAGTTCGCGGTCCTGTGCCGAGATGTGTTCCCGCAGGCGCGCGATGATGGCGCCGCGCGATTCGCGCCGGGCCTTCAGCTTCTCGAGGCGGGCGACCTTCTGCGCGCGGAGATCCTCGAGCCCGGAGGTTTCCTCGGCGATCCCGCGTTCGACCGATTCGAGCCGCGACAGCGCCGCGTCGACGCGGGAGATGTTCGCGGCGCGCGCGCGGTTGAAGTAGTCGTGGTAGGCGAGCGTGCGGCCGACAACAGCCGGGTCTTCCTGGTTGAGCAGGAGCTTGACGAAGTCGTCGCGCCCCGCGCGATAGCCGGCGCGTACCTGCGCGGCCAGTTGCGCGCGCTCGCGATCGAGGACCGCGGACTGTGCCTCGCGCTCGCCGGTCAGTTCCGCCAGCCGGGCGCGGCCGGCGACGATCCGGTCCTCGATGTCTTCCAGTTCCTGCGCCGCCGCCGCGGCGGCGGCTTCGGCTTCCTGGAGCTCGATCTGCAGCGTGTCGGATTCATCGCGCGCGGCGCTGAGGTCCGCCTGCACCTCGCGGATCCGGTTGCGGAGTTCTTCGAGGCGATCTCCGTCGTTGTCCTTCTCTTCTGCGAGGAGCGCGGCGCACGTGAGCAGCAGGAGAACGGCGAGGGGCAGTCCCGGGGATACCGGGGCGCGAATCGGGGAGTCGGGGGATCGTCCACTCATTTCAGCCGTGGTATCCCGACGGCTCCGCGACTGGCGAAATGAGCGGACAGTCCCCGTATCAGTCGCCGGCAACGGCATGGTGCTGCACGGCGGCAAGCTGCAACAGCGACCGGCCCGTCATTTCCGCGGGTTGCGGCAGGCCCATCAGGTAAAGCATCGTCGGCGCCACGTCGCACAGCGCGCCGACGTCCGGCAGCGCCTGCGCCTCGCGGCCGACGTACACGAACGGCACCAGGTTGCTCGTGTGCGCGGTGTGCGGCTGCGCGCGTACTTTTTCCGTGGTGAACGAGCGCATCTGCTCTGCGTTGCCGTGATCCGCCGTGATGAGCACTTCGCCGCCGACGGCGCGCGCGGCTTCCACGATCCGGCCGAGGCACCTGTCCACCGCCTCGATGGCGCGCACCGCGGCGTTGAAGTCGCCGGTGTGCCCGACCATGTCGGGGTTGGCGAAGTTGCAGATGATCACGTCGTAGCGGCGGGCCCGCACGGCCTCGACGATCCGATCGGTCACCTCGAAGGCGCTCATCTCGGGCTTGAGGTCGTAGGTCGGCACGTGCGGCGAAGGCACCAGGATGCGGTCCTCGTTCCTGAAAACACGCTCCTCGCCGCCGTTGAAGAAGAAGGTGACATGCGCGTATTTCTCCGTCTCGGCGATGCGCAGCTGGCGCAGGTCATGCTTCGCGATGTACTCGCCGAACACGTTCTGCAGCTGCGTCTGCGGGAAGGCGACCGGGAACTCGTCCTCGGCCTTGTACCGGGTCATGCTGATGAACGAGTGGATCCGCGGCACGTACTCGCGCTCGAAGCCGTCGAAGTCCGGCCTGGTGAACGCTCGCGCAAGCTGACGCGCGCGATCGGCGCGGTAGTTCGCGAACACCACGACGTCGCCCGCTTCCACCCGCACCGGCCGGCCGCCGCGCGGCACGATCGCCGTCGGCAGCACGAACTCGTCGGTCTCGCCGCGGGCATAGGCCATGTCGACGGCGATGAACGCGTCTTCGGAGGTGAACTCCGCCTTGCCCTGGCTGATCAGGTCGTAGGCGACGCGCGTGCGATCCCAGTTGTTGTTGCGGTCCATCGCGTAGTAACGGCCGACGATGCTGGCGAACCGGCCGATGCCGATCTCGTCCATCTTGAGCTGCGCATAGTGCAGGTACTCCTCGGCGCTCTTCGGCGGCGTGTCGCGGCCGTCGAGGAACGCGTGCAGGCAGACGTCCTTCACGCCGCACTTCGAGGCAAATTCCAGCAGGGCGAATACGTGATCCTGGTGGCTGTGCACGCCGCCGGGGGACAACAGACCGAGGATGTGCACGGCCTTGCCGGCGGCCGCGGCCGCGCGGAATCCCGCGCCCAGCGCCTCGTTCCTGAAGAACGATCCATCCTCGATGGCGCGCGTGATGCGCGTGAATTCCTGGTGCACGACGCGGCCGGAGCCGATGTTCACGTGCCCGACCTCGGAGTTGCCCATCTGGTTCACGGGCAACCCGACCTCCAGTCCCGAGGCGTTGATCAATGCGTGCGGGCATTCCTCCCACAGGCGGTCCCAGACGGGCTTCTTCGCGCTGTGGATCGCGTTGTAGGCCGTGTTCTCCGAGTAGCCCCAGCCGTCGAGGACGACGAGGATGATCGGGCGGTGGGCGAGGATCATGGCTGGGATGCGCCGGCGTGCAGTCGCGGTCCGTGGACATCACGCGCCGCCGAAATTGCCGTGCCGATCGAAGGGGAGCGTGAGCGGTGGGCCGCAGTCAATTCGGTTCGCCTGTAGAGCCCGCGCGAGCCTGGAAGGGGCGGCCAGTCTAGCATGAAACCGCGTTACCGGACGCGTCGCCGGCGCGCTCCGGCCGCCCGGGCGCGGGTGTCCGGCGGTTTCCCGACCTGCGGCGATCACGTATCATTTGCCGCGCGGCGGCCGGGTGGACGGAGGTTTTCTCGCAGTGGAACGAATTCCCGAGTTCATCGGCAACCATCTCTTCCTGGTCACGCTGTTCGTCGCACTCCTCGCGCTGCTTCTCTGGAATCTTTTCGGCGATGCGCTGTCCGGCGTCGAGCAGCTGGCGCCCGCCGAGGCGACGCTGTTTCTCAACCGGCAGAACGCCGTGGTGCTCGATCTGCGTCCGCAGGGGGAGTTCGAGGCGGGTCACATCATCAACGCACTGAACCTGCCGGCGGACCCGGATGCGCAGCAGAAGGTCCTGGAAAAGCACCGGGACCGGCCGCTGATTGCCGTGTGCCAGAACGGGATGCTGTCCACGCGCACGGCGCGGGCGATAAAACTCAAGGGTTTCGAGAAGGTGTATTCCCTCAAGGGCGGGCTGGCGGCGTGGCGCGGCGCCGGGTTGCCCGTGACGCGGGACTGATGAACGCAGGAATGCGCAGGCGGTAGGCAGTAGGCGGTAGATGGGGAAACCGTCGCGATTGTTTTGACTTCCCCGCCTGCCGCCTACCGCCTACGATTTGCTTCAAGCGAGGATCGAGAGACCTATGGCAGAGAAGAGCAAGCCGGCACAGCCTGAGATCCCGGCGGCGGTCGATGGACAGCAGGGCCAGTTCGGCGTCCAGAAGATCTATATGAAGGACATGTCGTTCGAGACGCCGCACTCGCCGCAGATCTTCCAGGAGCAGTGGAGCCCGGCCGTGAACATGGACGTGTCGAACTCCGCGTCCGCGCTGAACGAGAAGACCTTCGAGGTCGTGCTGTCGGTGACGATCACAGTCAAGTCGGGCGAGCAGCCCGTGTACCTCGCCGAGGTACAGCAGGCCGGCATCTTCCACATCGAGGGTTTCCCGCGCGAGGCCATCAACCGCATCCTGGCCACGATTTGCCCGAACATTCTTTTTCCCTTCGCCCGCGAGGTCGTCGCCGATCTCGTGATGCGCGGCGGGTTCCCCCAGCTCCTGCTGGCGCCGATGAATTTCGAGGCGCTCTACGCCCAGCACCTGAAGCAGGAGGCGGCGAAAGCCGTGCAGGGCGGCGCGAAGCACTGAGCGCGAGCGCGTGCCGGGCGATCCCGTTCTCGTCCTCGGTGCCGGTTCATGGGGGACGGCGCTCGGCCTGGTGCTCGCGCGGCGGGGCGCGGACGTCCGGATCTGGGACTGCGATCGCGCCCATATCGACAGCCTCGCGCGGGATCGATCCAACCGGCGCCACCTTCCCGGCATTCCGTTTCCCGACACGCTGACGCCGATCGCGGATCTGCAGCAGGCCGCTGGCGTGCCGGACGTGGTCATCGCCGTTCCGTGCGAGGGGATCCGCGAAGCGCTGCGCGCGCTCGGATCGGGCGTGGCCGGTGAGCGGCGGTTCTGCATCGCTTCCAAGGGGCTGGAACCCGGCACGCGCGCGCTCAACCACGAGATCGTCCGCGAGGAACTGGGACAGGTGCCGGTCGCGGCGCTGTCCGGACCCTCGTTCGCGGGCGAGGTGGCCGCGGAACTGCCGACGGCGCTGACGCTGGCCTCGGAATCCGCCGCGGTGTCCTCCCGCTTCGCCGCGCTGTTCCACGGCGACACCGTCCGCATCTACACCAGCGACGACGTGGTCGGCGTGCAGGTCGGCGGTGCGGTCAAGAACGTCATGGCGATCGCGGCCGGGATCTCCGACGGCCTCGGTTTCGGCACCAACGCGCGCGCAGCGCTGATCACGCGGGGGTTGGCCGAGATCATCCGCCTCGGCGTGGCGATGGGCGGTCGCCGCGACACCTTCATGGGACTGGCCGGCGTCGGCGATCTCGTGCTGACCTGCACCGACGACCAGTCGCGCAATCGCCGCTTCGGTCTCGCTCTCGCGCGCGGGCAGGAAGAGAAGGAGGCGCGGGCCGCGATCGGACAGGCCGTCGAAGGTGTACGGACGGCGGAAGCGGTGTGCGAGCTCGCGCGCCGCCACGGTGTCGAGATGCCGATCAGCGAACAGGTGCATGCCGTGATCCGGCGCGAAGTGACGCCGCGCGCCGCGGTCCAGGCACTGCTCGCCCGGGAACGCAAGGCCGAAGCCGGCGGCTGAGCGGGACCATCGGCCGCCATGTCCGATGAGCCCCGGGAACTTCTGCGGCGCTGGTGCCGCGACGGCGATCAGGGCGCGTTCGCGCGATTCTACCGCCAGCAGGCGGATCGGCTCTGGCGCTACCTGCAGAGCCGCGGCAGCGGCGCGGAGGCCGCCTACGACCAGGTCGCCGAATCGTTCCTGCGCTTCCTGCAATCCGTGTGCAGGGATCCCGAATCCCCCGTTGCGCTGCTCTACCGCATCGCCATCAACCTGCAGATCGACGAGTTCCGCCGCGGCCGCGCCTCGCCCGTTGAACCCGGTGCGGACGATCTTGCCGACCTTGTACCGGCCGGGGAGGCGGCGGACGAGTGTGAACTGGTTCGCGATCTGGTGGCCCGCCTCCCCGAGGACGAACAAAACCTGCTGCTCCTTCGTTACTGGATAGGACTGACTCACAGGGAAATCGCCGCCATGCAGAATGTGCCGGAAGGCACCGTCAGGCGCCGCGCCGCCGAAGCGCTGGCAAACCTGCGCGCGCGCTGGGAGCGGGACTGATGGCCCGGTTTCCCGTCCCGGAGGAAGCGAGGCTCGAGACGCTGCTGCGCGAGGCTTACGAATTCATGCCCGGGCCGGACATGAACCGGCTCGAGGAAATCGAGGCGCGCCTGCTGCGCGCCGCCCGGCGCCCGACCCGGCCGCCGCGCGCGGGGTTGCCGTGGTGGGCGATACTGCTGTTGATTGGCGGTGCCGCGACCGCGGCCTGGTGGGCCGGGGAACGGTTCGGCGAACGGGGCGTGATGTCCATTCCTTCCGGCAACGACGCGCCGGAGACCGCGGGCGAGCCGCTTCCGGGTTCGCCGCCGGCTCGGGCGGAACCGGGCGCGATCGAGCGCACGGGTGAAACGGAAACCACCGGTGACGAAAAGCGGATCATTTATGAACGCGAAACACCGTGACCTGAAGCGCGCCTCGGCGCTCCTGCTGGCATTCCTGGCGCTGTGGCCGGGCATCGCCGTTTCGGCGACGTATTTCAGCGTGAGCGACGGCACGTGGAACTCGGCGGGCCGGTGGCGATCCGGCGTCGGCGCGAGTTGCGCAGGCGGAACCCTGTCCACCGCGCTCGTGTATCCGGGCTCCGCGGCCTCCGGTGCCACCGACGTCGTCATCATCTGCACGGGCGATGACATCACGCTGCCGCTGTCGCCCGCGAACGGGATCGTATCGCTGGAGACACAGGGCACGGGCACGCTTGCGTCTTCCACGACGAACGTGACGCTGACGGTGAACGGCGATGTCACGAATGCAGGGACGATCAGCTTCAATGGCGCGAGCGGCTCGTTCACGCTGGACGTCAATGGCAGTGTGACCAACACCGGCACAATCAGCATCTCCGCCAATGATCGCACGCACACGTTCAATGTTTCCGGAGACATCACCGGAAACGGCGGTATGGACCTCCGGAACGGGTCGGACGCGCGAATCGCGAACCTGACGCTGGACGGCGCAGGAACCCAGACGCTAAGCGGAACCGGGACGATCGAACTCTTCACGATTACCGCCGCGGCCGCCGGCCACGAGTTCGAAGTCAACAAGGCCGGCGGCTCACTGGCGATAGGCGACAACATTTCCTTGGCCAACGATTTCACGATTACTGCAGGTACGGTGAGTTTCAGCGGCGCGGGCGGCGCGCAGACGATCGACATCGGCGGAGACATCGACAATGCCGGCACGCTGACGCTGAGTGGCGGCAATGCCCACCAGATTACTGTGGACGGCGACTTCACTAACACGGGAACGGTGAACATCGCGAACAGCACGGTGACGCATGTCCTCAACCTGGCCGGCAATCTGGCCAACGCCGGCACGTTCGACATGGCATTGGACACCAACAGCCTGTGCCGCGTGAACTTCATCGGCGCCAACCCGACCGTGAGCGGCGCCGGTACGACCGAGTTCAACGTCATCGGCGTCGATCTGACTGGAGGCACGATCGCGAATGTAGTCAACGTCACGGCCATCATCACGATGTCGGGCAACAACAGCGCCTTCGCCTTCACCGACGGCACGTTTCGCCTGTCGAGCGCCTCCAGCATCACGCCAGCAACCGCCATCACGATTCCCGCCAATGCCCGGCTTGAGCTCAACGACGCCGGCGCGGTGGTGACGACGACCGCGACACTGATCATCAACGGCGGTGTCCTCAGCATCACGAATGTGGGCGGCGACATGAATGTCGGCAACGCCGCCAACGAGAATGTCCAGATCAACGACATCTCGACCTCCGAGCTCCGGATCGCCGGGGGAACGCTGGATGTGGCCGGCCGCGTTGCCAGCGCGGTGGCGACCGGCGGTCAAGGCGTATTCAGCATGTCCGGCGGAGCGATCACGGTCGGGATCAACGGCAACACGCTGAACGCGCAGAACGGTGCGCCGTTTGCGCTGGGGAGCGCCACGACCTTCACCCAGTCGGGCGGCACGATCGTCATCCAGGCCTCGAACACGCAGGTCAACGCCCGCGAGTACGACGTGCAGTCGGCGACATCCACGGTCACCGGCGGCACGCTGCAGATGGGGAACGCCGCCACGGGGGCCGCGACGACCTTCCAGATCAACTCCGCGGCGCCGGTTTACAACCTGACGCTGAACGCGACAAACACGCCGACGACGACGCTGTTCGCGGCGCTCAACGTCAATAACGATCTCACGATCGGCGCCGGCACGACGTTGAACCTGAGCGCCAACCAGGCCATCAACATGGGCAACGGCACGGCCGGCGGCGACTGGATCAACAACGGCGGCACGTTCACGCCCGGCACCGGCACGGTCACCTTCAATGGCACCGGTGCGCAGGCCATCGGCGGTACCGGCGCCACCAATTTCGCGACCCTCATCGATGCCAATACCGGCGCCATTCTGTCGGTGAACTTCAACATCAACGTCGCTACCGCGCTGACCGTGAACACGAGCGCCCAGTTTCAGCCCGCGGCGGCGGTCGTCATCAACAACGCGGCGGCGGCGGGAACCATCAGCGGTTCGGGCACGATCTACGTGACGCGCGTCGCGGCCACGGCGGATTACGTAAACCAGTACAAGTTCACGACCAACACGCTCTCGGCGCTCACGGTGAACTACAGCGGCGCCGGCGCGCAGAGCGTGAACATATTCACGTACGGCAGTCTCATCGCCAGCACCAGCGGCACCAAGACGCTCGCCGGCAACGTCACGATCAGCTCGAGCGGCAACCTCAACGTCAACACGAGCGGCGTCATCCTCGAACTGGGGACTTTCACGGCCAATTGCAGCGGCACCGGCACGGCAACCATCGTCGCCGGCGCGACGCTCCGGATCGGCGGCACGAACGGGTTTCCGTCCGGCTATTCGACGACTTCGCTGGCGGCGACGAGTACGGTCGAGTACTACGGCGCCGGCCAGAACGTGCTCGGCCAGACGTACGGTCACCTCACTCTGAGCGGTTCCGGGACGAAGACGCTCGTGACGGCAAACGCGACCATCGGCGGCAACCTGAGCGTCAACGCGACCAACGTGACCTTCGATCTGCAGAATTTTACCGCCGACCGCAGCCCGGCCGGCGGCACACTCGCCGTCGTCGGCGGCTCGACGCTGAAGATCGGCACGACGGGCGGCACGAACGGGTTCCCGGCGGGCTACACGACGGTCACGCTGGCGGCGACGAGCACGGTCGAGTACGCCGGCGCGAACCAGAACGTACTCGGCCGGAACTACGGGCATCTCACCCTGAGTGGTACCGGAACGAAGACGCTGGTGACGGCGAACGCGGTGATGGCCGGGAATCTCAGCGTGAATGCGAGCGGCGTCACCTTCGACCTGCAGAATTTCACGGCGAACGGTCCCGGCGCGGCCACGCTGCTGGTCGTCTCCGGCGCGACGCTGAAGATCGGCACGACCGGCGGCACGACCGGCTTCCCGACCGGCTACGGCACGGTAACGCTGCAATCGACCAGCACTGTGGAATACGCCGGCGACGCACAGACCGTCGCGAACCAGACCTACAGCAACCTGACGCTGAGCGGCAACGGTGCCAAGACGCTGAACGCGGGCATGACGTCAATCGGCAACGTCTTCACGATCACGGCGGGCGCCACCGCGAACGCCGTGGTCGGCCTGACCGTGAACGGCAACTTCGTGCTAAGCACGACCACGGCCAGTGCCTTCAATGCGGGCAATTTCACACACCAGTTGAAGGCCAATTTCACCGACACCAGCAGTCCGGCCGGCTTCAACGGTTCCACGGGCACGGTGCACCTGAACGGCACCCTGGCGCAGACCATCGGCGGCGCCACCAATACCGTGTTCAACAACCTCCAGATCACGAATGCCGCCGGCGCGTCGCTGACCGGCGGCGTGACCAAGACCGTGAACGGCACCCTGACGCTTTCCTCCGGGACGTTCGCGGTCGGCGGGAACACGCTGGTCCTGAACGGCCCCGCGATTGCCGGGACGCCGGCGAATCTCTCCACGACCTCCGCATCGAACCTGACATTCGGCGGAACTTCGACGCCGCTCACGGTGCCGACCGTCGTCACGGCGCTGAACAACCTGACGGTGACCAAGACGGTCGGCACCCTGTCGCTGGGTGCCAACCTTGCGATCAGCGGCGATCTCTCGGTGACGGGCAGCGGCGGCACGCTGGATCTTTCCAGTTTCACGGCGAACCGCGCCAGTGCCGGCGGCACGCTGACGGTGTCGGACGGTGCGACGTTGCGGATTGGCGGCACCTCGACCACGTTCCCCACGAACTACTCGACGGTCTCGCTGGGTGGCACGAGCACGGTGGTGTACTACGGCGCGGGCCAGACCATCGGCAACTACAACTACGGCAACCTGACGCTCAGCGGTTCCGGCACGAACACCTCGGGCGGCACGACGACGGTGGCCGGTACCCTCCAGATCGGCAACGGCGTGATCTACGATCTCGGCAGCAACTCGCTGTCCGGTTCCGGCGGCTCGGCGACGATCTCGGTCGCGAACGGCGGCACGCTGCGCATCGGCGGCACGAACGGATTCCCGTCGGGGTTCTCGGGCACGCCGTCGCTCGGGGCGACGAGCACGGTCGAGTACTACGGCTCGAACCAGAATGTCCGCGGCCTCGCCTACGGGCACCTGACGCTGAGCGGTACCGCCACCAAGACGCTGGTGACCGCGAACGCGACGATCGCCGGGAATCTCACGCTGAATACGAGCGGCGTGACCTTCGATCTGGACACGTTCACCTGCAACGGCACCGGTGGCAGCGCGACGATCGTTGTGGGCAACGGCTCGACGCTCCGGATCGGCGGCACCAATACGTTCCCGTCCGGGTATGCCACGACAACGATCAACGGTGGCAGTACCGTCAACTACGGCGGTACGACGCAGAACGTCACGAACCTCGCTTACGGCAACCTGACGATCAGCGGCTCCGGCACGAAGACCGTGACCGGCGGTGATGCGAGCGTCAGCGCCACGCTGAATCTCAGTGCCGGGATCCTCGCGACCGGCGCCAACCAGTTGACGATCGGCACGGCCGGTTCGGTGAGTCGTGGCGGCGGCTGTGGCGGCACGAGCTGTTTCGTCGCCGGCAATTTCACGAAGAACGTGCCGGCGGGAACGCCGACGGTGAGCTGGGAAACGGGCAGCATCACGCCTTCGCCCGCCTACGCGCCGGTCAGCATTGCCTTTACCGGCGCGGCCGCGGGGAATTTCCGCGTGACGTCGCTGGCGGCGGCCGCGGATCACGCCGACGTGACCGCGGAGCTCGCGGGGATCGACCCGGCGCTCAGCGTCAATCGCTACTGGACCTTCACGCGCCTGACCGGTAGCGCGACCAGCTACGCTCCCACCTTTACCTACGGCAACGTCGGCAGCGACCTGGACCCGGGCACGACGCCGGCGAATTTCATCGTCGCGCAGAAGAGCACGGGGTTCTGGGAATACCCGACGTTGAGCGGTACGCCGACCGGCACCAGCGCGACGGTGACGGGTGTCATCGACGCGAACGGCGATGATTTCGTGGTAGGGGAACCCAAGCTCACCACCGCGCCGATGGCCCGCTGGCTGATGGACCAGACATCGTGGAACGGCACGGCGAACGAGGTGCTGGATACCGCCGGCGGTTACCACGGGACGGCCGCCGGGATCACCACCCGGCCGAACACGGATGCCTCGACGCCGCCGATCCCCGGGAACCCGGGCACCTGTCAGTACGGCGTCTTCAGCCGCGCCAACAAGGATTACATTGCTCTGCCGACGTTCCCGAACGTAAACACCGCGGCGGGCGCGTTCACGATCACGGCCTGGATCCGTTCGACCAACGTCGGCGATTCCGGACAGCGCATCATGGTCGACGATCAGGGCAACGCGAACGGCAACTGGGGATTCAGCCTCGGCGACGGCGGCGCCGGCCAGCTGCGCTTCTTCTACCGCCAGGGCACCGTCTTCATCCTGGATACCGCGGGGACCCCGCTCGCCAACAACACCTGGTACTTCGTCGCGGTCGCGATGCGGCTCAAGGCCGGCGGTAACAGCAGCAAGGGGGAGATCTTCGTGTTCAACACGGCCGGCGCGCTGCACTCCACGGCCAAGGCCAATTTCACGGTGACGTCATTCGCCACCGATACCACGCCGGCGTCGATCGGCGGCGAGACTAACGCCTCGGGCGAGAACACGAACGCGTTCGGGTTCGGCGGCAGCCTCGACATGGTCAGCGTGTTCAACACCGACCTGTCCCGGCAGCACGTGAACCTGGTCCGCCAGACGACGGCGCCCTGCGTATTCCTCGATCACATCCGGCTGACCCATGACGGCATCGGCCTGACCTGCGCGCCGGAAACCGTCACGATTACGGCCTGTTCGGATCCGGCGTGCAGCCTGCAGTACACCGGCAACGTCGATACCACGCTTTCACCGACGGGCTGGGTCGGCGGCGATGCCATCAGCTTCACGGGCGGGTCGACCACGCGCGATCTGCGTCATACGACACCCGGCATCGTCACGCTGGGTGCGTCGTCGACGACACCGACGCCCTCGGGCTCCGCCCGGTGCTTCATCGGCGTCACCGAAACGTGCAGCATGGAGTTCAAGGATTCCGGCTTCGTCTTCGACGTGCCGAGCCAGACCGCCTGCAAGACCTCTCCCACCGCGATCACGATCTCCGCGGTGCGCACCGATCTGACGACGCAGACCTGCGCGCCGGCGTTCAGCGGTCCGCGCACGGTGAACTTCTGGTCCACGTACGTCAGCCCGGGTTCGGGGAGTTCCGCCGTGAGCGTCTCCGGCACCCCCGTGTCGGGCAGCAATCCCGGCACGGGCGTCAATCTCAATTTCAACGCCAGTGCCGAGGCGACATTCACGGTCAATTACCCGGACGCCGGACAGGTGCAGCTCAACGCACGCTACGACGGCGCCGGTACGGAGACGGGACTCGTCATGACCGGTAATGATCAGTTCGTGTCCTCGCCCGTCGGGCTGGCGGCATACGGCGCGTCGTCCTGTCCGGCGGGCGACGCCACGTGCCCGGTATTCGGCAAGGCCGGCGCCGCCTTCAACCTCAACGTCAAGGCGGCGTGCTGGACGGCGGACGGAGACACGGATCTCTCTGACAACCCGGTGACACCGAACTTCGCGCTGGCCGGCATTCCGGTCAGTCACACGCTCGTGGCGCCGGCGCTGGGAGTGTCCGGCAGCATCGGCGCTACCAGCTTCAATTTCTCGACGGGCGACGCGGGCCTTCACGTGCTGAGCCAGTCCGTGACGGAAGTGGGTGTGTTCACCTTCACGGTGACGCCGCCGAACTACCTCGGACTGCCGCTGGCCGCGGCGACCAGTCCGAACATCGGCCGGTTCACGCCGGCGCGCCTGAACGTCACGGCGAACACGCCGGAGTTCGCGCATTCCTGCGATGGCGCCGCCGGAGATTTCACCTACATGGATCAGCCGTTCCACTATGGGATCGCGCCCATGCTGACCGTGACGGGGCTGAACCAGGCCGGCAACACGACGCAGAACTACGGCGGCGAGGGCACCGGCGGCAGCGATTTCTGGCGGATGGCGAGCACGCTGTCCGGGCGCAGCTACGCGGACCCGGGTCACACGGGTTCGTTCGGCGCGAACAATACCGGCGACGCGACGCTGGGCGACGCGGCTGACTACAACGGCCAGGGCACCCTGACGCTCGTGAACGGGACGGGCGGCGATGAGTTCATGTACACGCGCGGCGCTTCGCCCGAGGCGCCCTTCGACGCGGAGGTCGATCTCACGTTCACCAACGCCACGCTCACGGACAGCGACAATATCTGCTACGACCCTGACAACGACGGCTGCGAAGGCTCCGACACGTTCAAGATCGACGACATCACCGCCACCGGTACCGAGCAGCAGCGCTTCGGGCGGCTGGTGATCGGCACCGCCGCCGGTTCCGAGCTGTTGCCGCTCGCGGTGCGCATGGAGGCGGAATACTTCAACGGCACCGGGTTCGTGCTGAATACGGACGACACGGCTTCGTGCTCGGCGATTGCAACCGCCGACGTGGATACCTCGGGCACGGGTTGCGCGGCCGGCACGAGCACGCCGGCCGTGGCGCACAACCCGCTGCTCGGTGGCCAGGCCGGGCTGACATTGAGCGCGCCGGGCGAAGCATGCACGGGCGACATCGGCATCGCCGTTGATCTCAGCACGGGCACCGGCGTCGACCTGGAATGGCTGCGCTACGACTGGGACGGCGACGGCGCGCAGGACAACGATCCGGCCGGCCGCGCCTCCTTCGGCGTGTACGGCGGCAGCGAAAACCTCATTTATATCCGCGAACCCTGGAACTAGCCCCGGGGTCGGCCGCCATGGGCCGGCCCGGTCCCCCGCGGTCTCGCCCCATCCCGGGGCGGTCCCCGGTTTCCGCCCATTAGCAGCGCCAACACCGTCACGGGAGCACAACCGGTAGCGTGCGTTGCCGCACAATTCGAAATTCCTGCGTCCGCTCCTCGCACAGAATGGCCCGTCGTTTGCCCCTAATGGAGTAGGAAAGAGACAGCTAATCGCCATGTAAAAAGGCAAAAATCATATTGACAGTAGATAGTTAGGATGGATAACTTAAGTGCAATATCAGATATCGGCACCGACCCGATGTCGCCCCAAAACGACAGCCGGTCGGCGCTTCTTTTCATCGGATCGAGGGCGCGCATTTGCTGGGGTTGCTGAAACAGAAGGTAGACAGGCAGGCGCTGGTGGCGGTCTGCCCCTCCGCCGACGCCGTGGCGATCGCCCGCGTGCGCCGCAACCGCGACACGCCGCCGGTGCTCGAGCTTTGTGAGAGCCATCCCACCGCGAGCCTGTCCGTGCAGGCCGCCGAAATTGCGCAACTGGCGCGGTCGCACGGGCTGGACAAGAACCTGTGCGCGACGACGCTCGGCCTCGGCAATTACTCGCTGCTGTTCGTCGAGGCGCCGGACGTGCCGCCGAGCGAGCTGCGCGCGGCCATCCGCTGGCGTGTCAAGGATCTCATCGATTTCCACATCGACGACGCCGTCATCGACGTGTTCGAAGTTCCCAACCAGAAAGCCACGGGCAAGAACGCGATGATGTACGCGGTGGTCGCGCGCGCAAGCGTGGTGCGCGGCCAGATCGCGCTTCTCGCCGGGGCCGGGCTCAATCTCGACGTCATCGACATCCCGGAACTGGCGCTTCGCAACATCGCCGCGCTGCTGCCCGAGGACGTTGCCGGCGTGGCGCTCCTTTATCTTTCCGCCCGCAGCGGGCTGATTACGCTGACACGGCAGGGCACGCTTTACCTGTCGCGCCGCATCGAGACCGGGTGGGAAATGCTGGCGGGCGATCAGGATCACCTGGAATCAAAGCTGGACCGCATCGTCGTGGAAATCCAGCGCTCGCTCGACTACTACGAAAGCCATTTCATGCAGCCCGGGATCACCAACGTCGTCGTCACCCCGCTCCCGGAGGGTCTCGACGGCGTGGCCGAGTACCTCCGCGATCAGCTCGGCGTCGCCGTGCGCGGCATGGACGTCGGCAGCCTGATCGACACGGAACAGTCGTTCGGCCGCGACGTGCAGTGCCGGAGCCTGGTGGCGATCGGCGCGGCGCTGCGCCAGGAATCGGTGGAACTGTGATGCAGCAGATCAACCTTTACCAGCCGATGTTCCGGCAGCAGAAGAAGATCTTCTCCGCCGTGACGATGCTGCAGATCTGCGGTTTCTTTATCGTCGTGCTCTGCGCCGCCTACGGCTACAACGTGCACAGCCTCAGCCCGTTCCGGATGGAGCTCGACCGCACCACGGCGGAATTCGACCGGATCACGCAGCGGATCGAGGCCGTCCGCGCCGCCGCGCCCGGGCAGACGGAGGTCAAGATGATGGAGCGCGAGATCGCGCGCCTGTCGCGGGAGGTCGAGGACGGCCGGCGGCTGAAAGAGGCGCTGGCGACGGGTTCCTTCGGCAACACGGCGGGTTTCTCCGGCTATTTCGAGGCGCTGGCCCGCGGGCACGTGGACGGCGCGTGGCTGACCGGCATCTCGATCGGCCAGGGCGGCGGCCAGCTCAGCTTCACGGGCAAGACCATCGACCCCGAGCTGGTTCCGCTTTACCTGCGACGCCTCGGGGAAGCGCCGGTGTTCCGGCAGCGCGGCTTCAACGTGATGGTGCTCGCGCGATCCGAGAAGGAGAACCAGCTGGTCACGTTCAACATCGGCACCGGCGGCTGACGGGTCATGCTCGACCGCATCAGGAAAGTGATCGAACGAATCGACGGGCTGACGCTCCGCGAGCGGGCGATCGTCCTGGCGGCGCTGCTGACGTTCATGTTCCTCGGCTGGTATGCCTACCTGATCGAGCCGCTGAAACTGACGGAACGCTCGCTCGTAACCGAACTCAATGGCAAGCGCGAACAGCTCCGGACCCTGAACGAGCAGTTCACGCTCATGTCGGAGAAACAGCGGCGCGACCCCGGGTCCGAGGCCCGCGAGCGGCTGGCGAAGCTGCGCGACGAGCAGAAGCAGATGTCCGTCGAGATTCGCGGCGCGACCGCCCACCTGGTCGCGCCGGAGCTGATGCCGGAGGTGCTGCGTTCGATGCTGAAGTCCGCAGACGGCCTGACGCTGGTCGGCATGCACGGACTCGGCAGTACGCCGCTGCTGAAGCCGGCGGGCGACGAGAAGGCCGCCGCGGGCGGCAAGCCGGAGCCGGCGAAGCCGGCCGCGGCGCAGGAGCAGGGTGTGCTCAACAACGCCTACAAGCACGGCGTGCAGATCGAGTTCGCGGGCGATTTCTTTGCGACGCTGGATTTCCTGCACAGGCTGGAGGCGCTGGAGTGGAAATTTTTCTGGGAGAGCGTGACGTTCGACGTGAAGGATTACCCGCGCGCCGTGGCGACCGTCCGCGTATTCACGCTCAGCCTCGACAAGAACTGGATTGGGACCTGAAACGATGCTGATCTCCGCCGCGATCCTCGGTATTGCGTCCGCGCTTGCGGCCACGGACGCGGGCGCCGGGCTGCCCGATCCCACCCGCCCGTACGCGTACGAGACGGCGATCGAAGTCCCGCAGGACCTCTCCGCCGACTCGGTGCAGTGGCGCCTGAACGGCATCCGGATCCGCGAGGGTGAGCGCAGCGCGATCCTCAACGGCCAGATCGTGAAGACGGGGGACAGTGTGGGCCGGGCGAAGATCGTCGAGATCAACCCGGCCGAGGTCGTGCTGGTGCAGGATTCGCAGAAAATCGTCGTCAAGCTCGTGCGGTCGGGCGTCAAGAGGCCGGCCCCGGACAGCGCACGGGAAAAGCCCGCGGAGGATTGAGGGATGTCGTACGTGAAGTCCACATGGTTTCGTCTGCCGCCGGCGCTGGTCGTCGTCGCGGTACTCTGCGGCTGCGAGGCCTTCGGCACGCGCACGCACGTGCTGGATGAAGCCACCGAAACCGTAGAGCAGAGCGCGGAAGCGAACAAGACGCAGGAAGTGCCGCAGTCGGTGTCCTCGGCGCTGCTCCCGACGATCAACCTGGGATCGTCAGAACTGCCGGAGTCGGGCGACGAGCAGCGGTTCGACGTAGCGGTCAACGATGTGCCGGCCGCGCAGTTCTTCATGAGCCTGGTCGACGGCACGAAGTACAACATGGTGGTGCACCCGGAGGTCGCGGGCACCATCACGCTCAGCCTGACCAACGTCACGATCCCCGAAGTACTGCAGGCAGTGCGCGACGTGTACGGCTACGAGTTCGTCGCGACGAAGTACGGGTTCCAGGTCCTGCCGGGAAGGCTCCAGGCGCGCATCTACCAGATCAATTACCTCAACGTCGATCGCGTCGGCCGCTCCCAGACCTTCGTGAGTTCGGGCTCGTTGACGACGGGGCGCAGCGACGGCAGTTCCGACAATGCCGGCACGGCCGGCGTCGAAGCCGGCGGCCCCGCGCAGCGCAACAGCTCCCTCGTCGGCACCGTCGTTCGAACGACGCAGCCGGAGAACATGTTCTGGGAGGAGCTCGGTCATTCGATCACCGCCATCATCGGCAATGCCGAGGGGCGCAGCGTCGTCGTCAATCCGCAATCCGGCGTCGTTGTCGTACGCGCACTGCCGACCGAACTGCGCGAAGTCGAGCAGTTCCTGCGCGCCACGCAGCTTGTCGTGCAGCGACAGGTCGTGCTGGAGGCCAAGATCATCGAGGTGACGCTGAGCGAGCGCTTCCAGAGCGGCATCAACTGGGTGGCGATGATGGAGCCCGGCGACGACAAGGTCACCGCGGCGCAGCTGGGCGGCGGGGCGGTTCTGCTCAACGAAACGGGATTCAGCGAGCTCGCCGGCACCTCCGGACCCCTGTCCACGGCCGCGGCGGCGTCACGGTTCGGCGGCGTGTTCGCGCTGGCGCTCGAACTCGGTGACTTCACGGCGTTCATCGAGCTGTTGCAGACGCAGGGCAACGTGCAGGTGCTGTCCAGCCCGCGCGTGTCCACGCTCAACAACCAGAAAGCGATCATCAAGGTCGGCCAGGACGAGTTCTTCGTCACGGACATCACCAGCACCGCGACCACGTCGGCGGTCGGCACGAACTTCTTCCCGACGATCGAGCTGACGCCGTTCTTCTCCGGCATCGCGCTCGACGTGACGCCGCAGATCAGCGAGGACGGACTGGTCACGCTGCACATCCATCCGTCGGTCAGCGACGTGGTGGACCAGCAGAAGACCGTCACCATCGGCAGTCTTACACAGCAGATCCCGCTGGCGCTGTCGACCGTCCGCGAGTCCGACAGCATCGTGCGCGCCAAGAGCGGTCAGGTTGTAGTGATCGGCGGCCTGATGCAGGACTCCATCATCGACCGGGATGCGGCCACGCCGGGGCTCTCGGACGTGCCGCTGGTCGGCAATGCGTTCAAGCACCGCCGGAAACAGGGGTTCAAGCGCGAACTCGTGATCCTGCTCCGGCCAATCGTGGTGGCCGGCGACGACGTCTGGACCGGCGAAATCCAGAAGTCGGGCGACAGCCTGAAGCGGATGCGCGAAGAGCTCGACAATTACTGAGCCATGTACCTCGAACACTTCAGGCTTCGCGAGCTGCCGTTCACCATCACGCCGGACACCGAGTTCTTCATGAACCGTGCGGGCTACCAGGACGCGCTCAACGTCATGCTGGTTGCCCTGCGCAGCGGCGAGGGGTTCGTCAAGGTGACCGGCGAGGTCGGCGTCGGCAAGACGCTGCTCTGTCGCAAGCTGCTCAAGTCCCTGGGCGATCGCTTCGTGGCGGCCTACATCCACAATCCCTACCTGCAGCCGAACATGCTGCTGTTCGCCATCGCCGACGAGCTTGGCGTGACGTATCCGCAGGATGCGAACCAGCACGCGCTGCAGAAACTGATCACGCAGCGGCTGCTCGAGATTCACGCGAGCGGCAGAAACGTCGTTCTCTGCCTCGACGAGGTGCAGGCCATGCCGGTGCAGACGCTCGAGTGTGTGCGCCTGCTGACGAACATCGAAACGGAGAAGCGCAAGCTGATCCAGGTGGTGCTGTTCGGGCAGCCGGAACTGGACGTGCTGCTCGAGCACCCGGCCGTCCGCCAGCTGAAGCAGCGCATCACCTTCAACTACCAGCTCGTGCCGCTCAGCCGCGCGGCGATGAATTCCTACGTGCGGCACCGTCTGGCCGTGGCCGGTCACCAGGGCCCCGAACTGTTCACTTCGGGCGCGCTCGACGTGCTGTATCGCGCGGGCCGCGGCATTCCCCGGCTCATCAACGTGCTCGCGCACAAGTCGCTGCTCGCAGCCTTCGGCACCGCCGATCATTCCGTGCGTGCGATGCACGTGAACCTGGCCATCAAGGATTCGCCCGAAGCCCGGACGGCGTCGCTCGGCTTCGTTCCCGGCGTGTTCATGCGCTGGTTCTCCGGCGTGTTCGGAACGCTGGCGCTGATCGCCGTGCTGGTCCACTTCTACGCCTGAAGGGGCGTTCATCTCCATGAGCCTGATCAACAAGGTGCTGAGCGACCTCGAGGATCGGCACGCGTTTCCGTCGCTGCAGCCACAGAGCGTGCTGAGTGATCTGCGGTCCGCGCAGGAATACGCGCACACGCGCGGCGCCGGCTCGCGGCCGGTGGTCGGTCTCGGCGTGCTGCTGATGGTGGTCGCCGCCGCGCTGTTGCTCGGGCGCGAACCGCCCCCGCTGCCGCCGGTGGCAAAACCGTTCGTCGTCGCCCCCGCAACCGCGCCCATGCCGGCCGCGGCGCCCCGCGCGGAGCGGCGCGTGGAACCGGTTGCGGCGACGGAGCTGCAATTGAAGCTCGATTCCCTGCCAGTGCCCGCCGCCGGCACGGAACCCGTGCCGGTTCCCGCGGCGGCGGACGCCGTGGCGAAGCTGTTGAATTTCGACGTCGCTAGCGAAGGCAACGCGGCGGCCATCCGGCTCGTTTTCAATCACCCGCCGCGCTACAGCCTGCACATACTCGAGCAGCCGTCGCGGCTGCTGGTGCAGATGCCCAAAATCGAACTGTCGCCGCTGCGCGATCTCGATCCCGCGGGGTTGATCGATCGCCTCCGTTTCGGCGGCGACCATGATGTTTCGAAACTGATCTTCGATCTCAACCAGCCGGTCGAGATCGCCGGCGCTCGCGTCGTTTCGGGCCCGGGCGACGTGTACCGGCTGGAAATCCGCCTGTCGGCGGCCGCAGCGCCGCAGGAAGCCGCCGCGGGTATCGACCGGCGGGAAGAAACCTTCGCCTCCGTACCGGTGGCGATGCCGGAAGCCGCGCCGGAGCCGGCACGCACGGTCGTCGCGCCGGCCATGGAACTGGTCCGGCATCCGTTGCCCGGCGCCGGTTCCGCCGAGTCGGACTTCCAGCAGGGCGCGAACGCCTACCGCGCCGGCGACATGGCGGCGGCCATCGATCATTTTCACCGGGCCATCACGGCGGAGCCCCGCCATCTGCAGGCACGCCGGTTCCTGGTCACCGTGCTGGCGGACCAGGGCGACGTGGACAATGCCCGGCGGTTCGCGGAGGACGGGCTGGGATACGATCCCCGCGATCCCGTGCTGCTGCGGACGCTGGCGCGGATTCACTTCGAGCAGGGCGATGCCGGCACGGCGCTGCAGGTACTCGCACGCGGCCAGCCCGCGCTGGAGGACGATCCCGATTACTACGCGCTGCTGGCCGCCATCCTCCAGCGGCAGGCGAAGCACCTCGAGGCCGCCGACATCTACGGCCGGTTGCTCAGGTTCGATCCGCAGCGCGGAGTCTGGTGGGGAGGATTCGGCATCTCGATGGAGGCGCTCGGGCGCCCGGTCGAGGCGCGCAATGCCTTTGAGCGCGCGCAACGCGATGCATCCGCTCCCGCCAACCTGCGCCGCTATGCCGCCGAGCGCGTCGCGGCAATCCGCGCGCAGTCGGGCTGAGGCGCGGCCGTGAGCACCAGGAAGAAAATCCGGCTCGGCGATCTGCTGGTCGAGAGCAAGGTGATCTCCGAGGAGCAGCTCCAGGCCGCGCTCCAGGAGCAGAAGAAGACGGGCCGCAAGCTCGGCCGCGTCCTCATCGAGAACGGCTTCATCGAGGAGGACAAGGTCCTCGAGGTGCTGTCCCGGCAGCTCGGCACGCCGTACATCGATCTCAAGCATTACAAGTTCAACCCCGAGGTCGTGAAGCAGTTGCCGGAACTGCAGGCGCGGCGCTTCCGCGCCATTGTGCTGGCAAAGACCGACGACGGGCTGCTCGTCGGCATGGCGGATCCGACCGACATCTTCGCGTTCGACGAACTGACGCGCGTGCTCGGCGGCTCGATCCGGCTGGCGGTCGTCCGCGAGGCGGACCTGCTCAAGACCATCGATCTCGTCTACCGGAAGACGGACAAGATCCACGGCTTCGCGGACGAACTCAGCACCGAGATGTCCGACGGCGAGATCGACCTGCGGGCGCTGGTCTCGGACGCGGACGTCACCGACGCGCCGGTCGTGAAGTTGTTGCAGTCCCTGTTCGAGGACGCCGTGCAGATCGGGGCGTCGGACATCCACATCGAACCGGATGAGCGGCAGCTCCGGATCCGGCAACGCGTTGACGGCCTGCTCCAGGAGCACATCGTCGACGAGGCCAACATCGCTTCCGCGCTGGTCTCGCGGCTGAAGCTCATCGCCGGCCTCGACATCTCCGAGAAGCGCCTGCCGCAGGACGGCCGCTTCAGCATCAAGGCGCAGTCGCACAACGTGGACGTCCGCATCTCCACGATGCCGATCCAGTTCGGCGAATCCGTCGTGATGCGCCTGCTCGACCAGACGAGGGGTACCTACGACCTCGGCAAGCTGGGCATGCCGGACCACGTGGAGACCGCGTTCCGGCGCACGATTGCGCGCCCGTACGGCATGGTGCTCGTCACCGGGCCGACCGGCAGCGGCAAGACGACCACGCTTTACGCCGGCCTCAAGATACTGAACCAGCCGGAGAGCAAGGTCATCACGGCGGAAGATCCCGTCGAGTACCGGCTGCCGCGCATCAACCAGGTGCAGGTGCATCCCGAGATCGGCCTGACCTTCGCGCGGATCCTTCGCTCCGCCCTGCGCCAGGATCCGGACATCGTGTTCATCGGCGAAATCCGCGACGAAGAGACCGCGGAAATCGCGGTACGCGCGGCGATGACCGGCCACCTCGTGCTCTCCACGCTGCACACGAACAACGCCATCAGCACCGTCAACCGGCTGATGGACATGAAGATCCCCGGCTACCTGCTGGCGACCGCGGTGAACGCCATCGTCGCGCAGCGGCTGGTGCGCCGCATCTGCGAGAGCTGCGTGCAGAACGTCGAGCTGTCGGCCGACCTGCACGGCTTCGTGAAACAGATCGGTGGAGAGCACGCCGCGCGGGGCCAGTACAGCAAGGGCGCCGGCTGCGCCCACTGCAACTTCACGGGCTACCAGGGCCGGGTCGGCGTCTACGAGTACCTCGAAATCGATCGCGAACTGAGCGCCGCGCTCGGCCGGGGCGACACCGTTGAATTCGGCGCGCGCGCGCGGCGCAAGCCCGGCTTCTTCACGCTGGAGCAGGCGGCGCTCCAGTGCGCGATGAAGGGGATCACGACGATCGGAGAAGTCGTGCGCATTGCCGCCGATCTCGAGGCCACCGTGCTCGAGGAAAGTGAATCCGATCGCGGCGCCGACGGCGCCCCGGCGTAGACCGCGTTCCGCCGCGATGCCCGCCTTCGCCTACAAGGGCAGAAACAGCCGCGGCGACCTGATCAGCGGCGTCGTCGAGGCGAACTCCATGGATGCGGTCGCCTCCCAGCTGATCAACAGCAGCATCACGCCCATCGATATTTCCGAGAAGGCGGCGGGCGCGAACGAACTGGGCGAGCTGTGGGCGAAGCTGACCGCCCGCAGTCCGAACATCACCGAACTGATCCTGTTCAGCAGGCAGATGTACTCTCTCATACGCGCCGGCGTGCCGATCACCCGCTCCATGAAAGGCATCATGGACGCGACCCGGAACCGCGTGCTCGTCGGCGCCGTGCGCGACATCCAGTCGGACCTCGAATCCGGTCGCGAACTGTCGGCGGCGCTGGCGCGGCATCCCGGGATCTTCGCCCCGCTGTACATCAGCATGGTGCGGGTGGGCGAGAACACCGGGCGACTTGACCAGTCGTTTCTGCACATTTCCCAGTACCTGGAGCTTGAAAAAGACACGCGCGAGCGGATCAAGTCCGCGCTGCGCTACCCGTCGATGGTGATCGTTGCCATGGCCATCGCCGTCACGATCATCAACCTGTTCGTCATTCCCGCGTTCGCGAAGATCTTCGCGCGCGCGCACGTCGAATTGCCGCTGCCGACGCGCATACTCATCGGCACTTCCGATTTCTTCGTCAACCACTGGCCGCTGCTGATCGGCGGCGTCATCGCCGCCGTCGTCGCCGCGCGCTGGTACGTGACGACGGATCGCGGCATGTACCAGTGGGGCAAGTACAAGATCCGCATTCCGCTCGTCGGCAGCATCATCCTGAGAGCGACGCTCGGGCGCTTCTCCCGGGCGTTCTCCATGTCGCTCGCCGCCGGCGTGCCGCTGGTGCAGGCGCTGACCGTGGTCGCGCGCGCGGTCGACAACGAGTACGTCGGCGAGCATATCCTCGGCATGCGCAACGGCATCGAGCGCGGCGAAGGGTTGACGCGGACGGCAGCGGCCACCGGTATGTTCACGCCGCTGGTCCTGCAGATGCTGTCGGTCGGCGAGGAGACGGGCCAGGTGGACGACATGCTGGAGGAGGTCGCCGGCTTCTACGAGCGCGAGGTGGATTACGAAGTGAAGAACCTGAGCGCCACCATCGAGCCCGTCATGATCGTGCTGATGGGTGGGCTGGTGCTCATCCTGGCGCTGGGCGTGTTCCTGCCGATGTGGGACATGGCCACGGTGAGCATGGGACGGCGCTAGGTGCCGGACGCATCATGGCCTTCGACCAGATCCGAATGGACCGGCCGCTGTCGCGCCTCGAGCTCGCGGTTGTCGTCCTGCTCATCGCCGCCTGTTTTACCTGGTTCCTGAATCGCATGAACGAGATGACGGCGATGGCCGAGGCGACCGCGCTGGACCTGACCGTGCGCAACCTGAGGACGGGAATCATGTCCGCGACGGCCATGGGGCTCATCCAGGGCAATCCGGAGATCATCGCCGGCGTCGCCGGGTCCAACCCCGTCGGCACCGCGATCGACCCTCCCGCCGGCTATATCGGCGCCATCCGCGGCGTGAACCCGGCGAGCATCCAGCCGGGGCAGTGGTACTACGACGAGGACGCGCGCTGGCTGGTCTACCACGTGGTCAACACGGATTACTTCATTTACGGGGGTGACGGGCCGGCCCGGGTACGGATCCAGTTGAAGCTCATCTATAATGATCTCGACGAAAATGGGACGTTCGATGCCGGCGTCGATCGGCCGGCAGGCACATCGGTGATGATCCTCGACCCACTGGACTGGCGGTTCTGACATGGCTTCGCACTTCTGGCTGGATTTTTTCGTCTTCGTGTTCTTCTGGGCGGGCGTCGCCGCCTTCATCCTCGGCCTCCTGATCGTGGTTTCGCCGGCGACGGTGATGCGAGTGGGGCAGGTGCTCAATCGCTGGGTGTCGACCGACCAGCTTTTCCATGACCTGGACTCGCCGCATACGACGGAGAAGCTCTTCTACCGTCATCACCGCGCGTTCGGGGTACTGCTGGTTCTCGGCGGCGGATACATCCTCTACATCTTTGCCTACCAGCTCGGGTCCACGACGCTGGCAGGCAGCGTGACGCTGTTCGGCAGCCACACCGTGGCCCAGTGGCTGCTGGATTCGCTGATCGCGCTCAACCGCATGTTCGCCGCCGTGGCCATTGCGCTCGGGATCACCGTGTTCTTCCGCCCGAGCGCGTTGAAGGACCTGGAACTTTCGACCAACCGCTGGTTCGCCGTCGATGAATCACTGAAGGCGCTGGATGCCCAGATGGGTGCGCCGGAGCGATTCTTCGCGCGCAACCCGCGTCTGTTCGGCGTGCTGATCATGCTCGGCAGCCTCTACGTGGTGTTCAACCTGCGGGTGTTTTTCGCCCACGGCTGAGCCTGGCAGCGCGGCGCGCCTTGCTGGATCGGGACGCGAGGAATGTGATATAATGTTTTGAATTTACAGGAATTATGTGACATTCATCACACCCCGGCAGGGGTCGACCCCAAGGCTTGGGGCAGGAATTCGGGGCAGGCCACTAGGGCTTGCACGGGTACTCCCCGGGGACCGGGGAGAGGTAAAACAGGTATCGTGAACCGGCAGGGAGCCGGGGGCGCGATCGGGCTGCGGCCCGGGCCGCGCGGCGATGCCGCAACCAACGGGGCTGCGGCCCCAACTTTGACGGAGAGTGACATGAAGACAATGCAGAAGGGTTTTACGCTGATTGAACTGGTGGTGGTCATCACCATCCTCGGCATCCTGGCCGCGTTCGCGATCCCGCGCTTCGCCGGTCTCGAGGGCAACGCGCGTGCCGCGGTGGTGGAAGGTCTGGGCGGCAGCGTCCGTGCCGCGGCGGCGCTGGCGCACTCGCTGTCCCTCGTGGGCGGCAAGGGTGTGAGCGACGCGGTAACGATGGAAGGGCAGTCGATCGCCATGACCAACTACTACCCCACGCTTGCGTCGATCGAGGACGCGCTGGCGACCGGAGCCACCGACGACTTCGACGTCTCCGCCGGCAACTTCGACTACTCCAGCGCCCCGACGCCGGCGAGCTGCCGTGTGGCCTACCAGGAAGCGGCCAGCTCGACCACTGCGCCGACCATCACGGTGACGACGACCGGTTGTTTCTGAACGGCAGACGCGGAGAGTTTTTGTGACACGACGGGCCCATGGCGACATGGGCCCGTTTTTTTTGTGCCTGCGGTACGCAACACCCGCATGGAATTCGCTAAACTCCGCAACCGGGCAACGCAACGGGGGTTCGGGATGATTCCGTCGGCTCGGAGCCTGGGCCATACGCTGATCGAGCTGGTGACGGTCATGGTGCTGGTCGGGATCGTCGCCGCGTTCGCCGCGCCGCGCTTCTTCGGGCGATCCGATTTCGACGAGCGCGGGTTCTTCGAGGTGTCCATGCAGGCCGTGCGTTACGCCCAGAAACTCGCGCTCGCCTCCGGTTGCGACACGCGCGTGAGCTTCGACGGCTCCGGCGTCGCGCTGCACCAGTGGATCAGCGGCGGCACGTGCGCGGCCGCAGCGTGCACGGGCGCCGGGCTCACTCCAGTGGAGCGTCCCGGCGGCGGCGCGTTCGACGAGACCGCACCGTCGGGCGTCAGTGTCGGCACCGCCACGTTCTGTTTCGATTCCATCGGCCGGCCGAGGAACACGGTCGGGTTGCTCGCCGCCCCGGTCAGCGTGGTCGTCGGCGGCCGGACGCTGACTATCGAACCGGACACGGGATTTACACGATGCACCGCCGGATGCTGAGACAGGCAGGCGCGACGCTGATCGAACTGGTGGTCGCGATCGTGATCCTGTCGATCGTCGTGACGACCCTGATGATCCTGAGCAGCCAGAGCGTCGGGCGCAGCGCCGATCCAATGCTCCAGGAGCAGGCCAGCGCCATCGCGCAGGCCTATCTCGAGGAGATCACGCAGAAGTCCTTCTGCGATCCCGATTTTGACGTCGACAGCAATCCGGCGACCCCGCTCGACTGCCCGGCGCAGTGCACCAGTTCCGTATGCACCGGCGCATGCCGCTCGCTGGGTTCGGCGCAGGAGGGTGCCCGCAACCTGTACGACGATATCTGCGACTATGACGGCCTGAGCAACACCGGAGCGATCGACCAGACCGGCACGGCCGTGACCGGCCTCGACCATTACAGTATCTCTGTGGATGTCGTGGACGACGCAACGGCGACGCTCAACGGGCTCACCGGCAGCGGCGGCCAGGCGGCCAGGATCGACGTGACGGTGACCCATCCCGCCATGGCGGACGACGTGCGCATGTCCGGCTTCAGGGCGAACTACTGATCATGCGACGCCACGCCGGATTCACGCTGATAGAGATGATCACCGTGATCACGCTGACCACGATCCTCGCCGTGCTCGTCGGGCAGAACATCTCGCGGCCCGTGGAAGGGTTCGTGGATCTCGGCATGCGCGCGGCGCTGGTGGACACCGCGGACCTCGCACTGCAGCGCCTGGGTCGCGAGGTGCGGTTGGCGCTGCCGAACAGCGTGCGTATCCGGAGCGGCGGCGCTGCCGGCCTGCAGACCTGTACGGCCGCCGGGGCCACGGTCTGTGCCGTGGAGATCCTCCGCACCTCGGACGGCGGCCAGTACCGCGGCGAACTCGACGGAACCGACAACGACGCGTGCATGACCGGTGACGACAGTCTCGATTTCTCGGCCGCGAGCGACTGTTTCGAAGTCCTCGGCGCGGTCTCGCACATGCCGGACGCGGCGGGCGGCGCCACGCAGAACGACTGCCTCGACGGTACCGTGGACTGCCTGGTCATCTTCAACACCGGCCAGGCCGGGGCCGATGCCTACGTGGGCGACAACATCGCGGGAATCCAGGCGGCGACGGCCACGTCCATCACCTTCGACATCAGCGGCGGCGCCGCCACGCGCTTCCCGCTGCCCTCGCCGCGCCGGCGCTTCCACGTGGTGGATACGCCCGTCAGCTTCGTATGCGACGCGACGGCCGGAACCCTGACTCGTTTCTCCGATTACGACATCACCGCCGTGCAGTCGATCACGCCGGGCGGCAGCGCGGCGCTGCTGGCGGATCGGGTCGAGTCCTGCACGTTCCGTTACGTGCAGGGCGTCGGCTCGCGAAACGCGCTGCTGACCGTGACCGTCGTCCTCGGCGACACGGACACGCAGGGCGCGGACAACGAGGTCCGGCTGGTCGAGCAGATCAGCGTGCCGAACGTGCCATGAACGCGCGTCGACGCGGATTTTCGCTGGTCACGGCCATCTTTCTGCTGGTGGTCGTCGCCGGTCTCGCCGCTTACATGGTGACCCTCGGTTCCACGCAGCAGCAGACGTCCATGCTGTCGATCCTCGGCGCGCGAACGCTTGCCGCCACCGAAAGCGGCCTGGAGTGGGGCGTGCAGCGGGTCGTGACGACCGATGCCTGTTTCGGCTCGCCGGCCAGCTTCACGCTGAGCGGAGGCAGCGCCGCGGGCTATGCCGTCGTCGCGACCTGCGCCGAGACGAGTCACACGGAGGGCGCGAGCACGTTCAAGGTGTTCCAGCTGGGCGCCACCGCGAGTCGCGGCGGCGCCGGCAGCGCCGATTTCACGCAGCGGACCATGCGTGCCACGATCACGACCGCGCCCTGACATGACCCCCGGCGATCGAAAACGCGGCCTGTCCCTGAAGTTCTGCGGGATGGATTTCAACTCCCCGCTCGTGCTGTTGTCCGGTTGCGTCGGGTTCGGCGAGGAGTACACGCGCATCGAAGGGTTCTCCAATCAGGACGTGGGCGCGATCTGCCTCAAGGGCACGACGCTGGAGCCGCGCCTCGGCAATCCGCCGCACCGCATCGCCGAGACGTGGATGGGCATGCTGAATTCCATCGGGCTGCAGAATCCCGGCGCGCGCAAGGTCGTCGACGAGTACCTGCCGAAGCTCGACTTCAGCGAAACGCGGTTCATCGCGAACATCTGCGGTTCAACGATCGAGGAGTACGCCGAGGTCACGCGGATCTTCGACGACTCGCCGATCGACGCCATGGAGATCAACATCTCCTGCCCGAACGTGAAGGAAGGCGGAGTCAGTTTCGGCAATTACCCGGAAATGTCGGCGAAGGTCGTCGCCGCGTGCCGGAAGGCGACGCGCAAGCCGCTGATCACCAAGCTCTCCCCCAACCAGACTGACATCGCCGAGAACGCCCGGCGTTGCATCGAGGCGGGATCGGATGCCTTCGCCGTGATCAACACCATGGTCGGAATGAGCGTGGACATCGAGAAGCGCGTTCCCGTGATCGGCCGGAACCAGGGCGGCCTGTCCGGGCCGGCGCTGAAGCCGGTCGCGCTGGCCAGGGTGCACCAGGTCCGCGAGGTCTGCCGAGGCCACGGCATCCCGATCATCGGGCAGGGCGGGATCACGACCGCGGAGGATGCTCTCGAGTTTCTCATCACGGGCGCCGCCGCGATCGGCATCGGCACGGCGCTCTTCTACGAGCCGCTGATCTGTCCCGCGATCAACGCGGGGATCGCGGCCTACCTCGAACGCCACGCGCTGGCGGACGTGACGGCGCTCTGCGGCACGCTGAAGCTGCACTCGCACGAGGGCAACAGCGCCGGGTAGCGCGGTCTTCCCGCTACTCCATCCGTCCCGCGGGCCGGTCGCCGCGGTTCCGCAATTCCTTGAGCCACGGCCGGATCGCTTCGCCCCCGGGGTAGCGGTCCACCGCCTCCTGCCAGGCCGCGCCCGCCGCGGCAGGCTCCTGCCGATGGAGCAGCACCGCGCCGATGCCGAACAGGGACGCCACGGCCAGGTTTTCGTTCCGGCTTCGCCGGTGCTGCTCGTAGATCGGCAGCAGCACGTCGTCGTTGACCGCGGATAGCGCGCAGAGCGGGGCCATCTGCGCGAAGTGCACGCGCGCGGTCGCGGTGCGCAGCCCGTTCATGGCGGCCGCGGCCAGCTGCTCGTTGAGTTCCGGCGGGAACGGCGTGTTCGGCCGGCGTTCGCAGCGGATCGCCGCTTCCGCGAACACGGCAGCGCCATCCCGGGGGTCCGCGCGCCGCGCCTCGCGCAACGCCGTCACGGCCCCGTCCGGATCGCCGTAACCATTCAGAAAGCCGGCGGCGGTGATCAGTGTCAGTGCGGAGTCCGGTTGTTGCGCGATCGAATGGGCGATGAAGTCGCTCTTGTCGGTCCATACCCGGACGCGTTCCCAGGTCTGATACGACGGCAACAGCAGGAGCACGCCGGCCAGCAGCGCCAGGCGCGCGGCGGCGGGGATACGCACCTGGCGTACGGCTTCGTACAGCACGCCGGTCATGGCCAGGATCAGGCCGACGGCCGGGAGATAATTCCGGTGTTCGAAGACCGCAGCCAGCGGCAGCACGGTGGATTCGAGCGCGTGGCCCCAGAGAAACCACAGCACTCCGACGCCGGCGAGATGACGCCGCCACGCGAGAACGACGGCGCCGCCTGCCGCGACGATCCAGAAAAGCAGCGCCGGCAGCGTCGTCCACGGATCGGTCAGGCTGGAGGAGACCGGGAAGTCGTCGTGAAAGAGCCCCATGGGTTCCGTACTGAGCAGGCCGAGCCAGCCGGCGTACTGGAGCAGGACGCGCGGCTGGGTCAGGAATCGCTCTGCGATTGTGAAGTAGTAGGCCGGTGCAGGTTCGCCCCAGTGCCGAAGGGCGTAGTTCGCCAGATAAAGCAGAATGAATGCCGTCGGGATCAGCAGGGCCGACACAAGCAGTCGGCGCGCACCGGGGCGGGTCGCTGATTCGAAGCGGAACACCGTGCATTCGACGAGCAGCAGCAGTCCGGGAAGCAGCGCGCCGTTCTCCTTGCACAGGAACGCGAGACCCGTGAAGACAGCGCCGCCGGCAACCAGTCCCAGGCAGCCGCGGTAATCCGTCACCCGGGGGCGGCATTCGAGGTAAAACAGGCACCCGGCGAGCATGAACAGCGCGCTCAGGATCGACATGCGCTGCACCGTGTAGAGCACGGTGGAGACGAACAGCGGGTGCAGCAGCCAGAATCCGGCGGCGAGCAGTGCGACGGTTCCGGCTTCGCGCGGCGGCAGCCGCGTGCCACCGGCCGAGTGCAGCGCCTGGAGAAGCTTCACGGACAGCAGGTAAACGAGTGCGCCAGCGCCCAGATGCAGCAGGATGTTGATCAGCTTGGCGGAGACGGGTTCCATGTTGCCGGCCGCGGTGAAACCCAGCGCGAAGGACAGCATGGACAGCGGGCGATGGAAGGGGCTCGCCGAGGAAGAAAACGCCGCCGCCTGCAACGACTCGCGGGAGATCGTTTCGAGCAGCAGGCGGGGGTTGTTGACGAGGTTCGGAAAATCGTCCGCGAGATAAGGGCCGCCGATGCCCGGCAGGTAGATCAGAAATGCTGCCGCGCCAAGGATCGCGAGGAGAACCGGGGCGCGCAGGTTCACGTCAGTCCGTCCCCGTCTGCCGCGCCACCAGCATCGCCTCGTTGACGGCAGCGCCGCCCGGCGAACCGCGCTCGTGGTGGGCGAGCGGGCCAAGCGGCGCGAACAGGCGCAGAAGTTCGCCGGGTTCGAGGCGGTACTCCGGTCGGCGCGGTCCTTCCGTTCCCGGGGCGTCGCGGCGGAAGGTCTGGTAGAAGATCAGTCCCCGCGGGCGCAGCGCGGTGATCAACGCGGGAACGAGTGCCCGATCGAGGAAGCGGCTCACCACGATCACGTCGAAGCTCCGCGGCGCCGGCGGCTGTTGCACGACGTCGCGCTGCTCCGCCCGCAACGACAATCCGGCGCGGCGCGCGGCATCGAGGACCGACTCGACGGCGATGGTCGAAATGTCCCAGGCGACGGTTTCCAGGCGTCGGCGCGCAAGGAACAGCGCGTTGGCGCCGCGGCCGCAGGCAAGATCCAGCGCCAGGCCGCGTTCCGGCAGGAGATGAGCGTATTCCAGGAGAACCGCCGCCGGCTGCGTTTCTTCATGCGTTCCGGCGGCGTGCTTCGCTTCCCACCTGCTCCGATCCGAATCTGCCATGGCGATGTGAGAACGAAGGAGGAGGGGTACTCCACCGGACACCCGGCACCCGCGGCGGGGCGCGTTCAGCTCTTGAGGTCGATGCCCAGCGATTTCAGCTTGCGGTACAGGTGCGTGCGCTCCATGCCGACGGTCTTGGCGATCTTGCTCACGCTGCCGTTGGCCTGTTTCAGCTGGTACTCGAGGTACGCCTTCTCGAAGCGCTCCCTGGCTTCCCGCAGGGGCAGATCGAAATTCCGCACGTCACCGCTGTCGCGCGCGCCGACCTGCTCGCCCAGGGCGCCCTCGACTTCCGGAAGCTCGATGGTCTCGCTCGTGCCGAGGATCAGCAGCCGTTGCACGAGGTTCTTCAGCTCGCGGATGTTCCCCGGCCAGTTGTAGCGGCGCAGCCGGTTCTGCGCGGCGGTTGCGAACCGGCGGTAGGGCAGCCCTTCCTGCTGGACGAAGTGGTTGACGTAATACTCGAGCAGTTCGGGGATGTCCTCGTAGTGTTCACGGAGCGGTGGCACGCGCACCGGCACGACGTTGATCTGGAAATAGAAGTCGTCCCTGAACGTGCCTTCCTTCACCAGTTCATCGAGACGGTAGCGCGTGGCCACGACGAGCCGGACATCCAGCGGTTGCGGCTCGACGCCGCCCTGGCGCGTGAACGACTGCTTTTCGATCGCGTTCTGCAGCCGCGCCTGCGTGCCCATGTCCATATCGGCGATGTCCTTGAGAAACAGCGTTCCGCCGCGGGCGCGATCGAGGAACCCGGGCGCCGTGCCGCCGTCCGCGGCCCGTCCGAACATCTCCGCCGCGGCATCGGCCGCCGAGAGCGCCGAGACACTGACCTTGATGAAGGGGCCGTCCGCCCGGCTGCTTTGCGCGTGCAGGTAGCGGCCCACCGCTTCCTTGTCGGTACCGGATTCGCCTTCGACCAGCACCGGCGTGTTGTGATTGGCAATCCGCTTTATCTGCTCGCGGAGCCGGGCCATCGTGTCGCTGCGGCCGATGATGTCGGGAGCCGGCTGGCTGTACTGGCGCAGGCGTACGTTCTCGCGCGCGAGGCGCGAGGCTTCCAGCGCGTTCTTGACGGTCAGCAGCAGCTTGGCGATCGAAAGGGGTTTTTCGAGGAAGTCGTAGGCGCCGAGCCGGGTGGCTTCGACCGCGGTTTCCACCGTGCCGTGGCCGGACATCATGACCACGGGCGGGATCGAGGGTCTGCCGCCCGCGTTCCACTCGCGCAGCAGCGTGATGCCGTCGATGTCGGGCATCCAGATGTCCAGCAGGATGAGATCGGGCTTTACGTCGTCCCTGCGGGCGCGGGCCTCCGCGCCGTTTTCCGCGAGCGTAACGCGGAAGCCCTCGTCCTCGAGTATTTCCTTGACCAGCGTCCGGATATCGGGCTCGTCGTCGACGACCAGTATGCTGCTGCCGGTCATACCGCGCTCCTGCTCTCGTTCACGGCCCGTGCTCCCGCGGCATGCTCGCCGGCAATCACCGGCAGCCGTATGACCGCGCAGGCGCCGCAACCGTCCCTGTTGTTCTCCATCCAGACGAGCCCGTTGTGCTCATCGATGATCTTCTTGACGATCGCGAGGCCCAGACCCGTGCCCTTCTGCTTGGTCGTGACGTAGGGTTCGAAGATGGTAGAGATTATATCTTCGGGAATTCCAGGTCCAGAATCGCGGATGCGGATCTCGATGAACTCGAGGCCGGTCTCCATGACGTGGCTCGTACTCGCCTTCAGGGCGGTGCGATCCCTGCCGGCGGAAGCCTCGAACGCGTTCTTGAGGAGATTGTTCAGCACCTGGCGGATGCGCCCGGGGTCGACCATGGTCGACGGCAGTTCCCGGGCCAGATCCAGGCGGATCTCGGCACCGGGATCCAGGTTCGCGTACAGGTCGATCACTTCGCGGACGAGCTGGTTGAGATTGACATACTCCGGCGCGATCACCGGCGGTCGCGCGTAGTCGGAGAACGTGTTGACCATGTCTTTCATGGTCTCCACCTGCTGGATGATGGTGTTGGTCAGGCGATTCAGCGTGTCCGCCTGGCCGGCGTCCATCGACCCCAGATACTTCTGCCGCAGCCGCTCCGCGGCGAGCTGAATGGGCGTCAGCGGGTTCTTGATTTCATGGGCGAGCCGGCGCGCCATCTCGCCCCAGGCCGCGTTGCGCTGCCCCTGGATCAGCGCGGTAATGTCGTCGAATACGATCACGTGCACCATTCCCGCCGGTTGTCCCGGTACCGGCAGCGAGGTGCCGCTGCACATGAGGATCTGCCGGCCGGATGTGCCGAACAGCGTGACCTGCTCGCGCCAATCGCCTGCTTCCCGGTTCAGCCGCGAATCGATGAGCTGCATCACGGGTTCCAGGTAAGGGTAGAGAGAGGTGATTTCCGCGAGCGATCGGTTCTCGATCGACGCGATGGCCGTGCCGAGGATATGCCCGCCGGAGATGTTCGCCGTTCTCACCGTCCGGTCGCCGTCGATGACGAGGACTCCCGAGGAGAGTCGGCTGAGGATTGCCTCGAGGAAGGTGCTCTGTTCCTCGGCATGCTGCTGGCTCAGGCGGGCCGCGTCGCGCGCCACGGCGATGCGGCGGGTCATCTCGTTGAACGAGGCAACGAGAAATCCGAGTTCATCCCTGCCGGGCACGGGCAGTTGCGTGCTGTAATCGCCGGCAGCGACGGCCTGCGTTCCCTGCGCCAGGTCGCGGATCGGCGAGGCAAGCGCCCTGGCCGAGTAGAACGCCGCCCACACGGCCGTGAACACGCTGAACAGGAGCACGAGCGTCAGCACCAGGATGAAGCTGTATTTCAGCTGCTCGCGCAGGTAGGAGAGTTCCTGGTACTTGAGAAACGCGGTTTCGACACTTCCGGCCAGCTCGTTGAACCGGCCCGAGAACGGAAACAGCGCCTGCAGGATCCGCGGTTCGGGCTCGACTGCGGACTGCGGCACGCCGACCACCGCGCGGATCGAGAGACCCATGCCGCCGACAGTGTCCAGGCCCACGTAGCTGGTGCCCTGCTGCACCTGGAACAGGATGGCCTCGTCCGGGCGATCGGGAACGATGCTGCTGGTGTCGCCGACGCTGGAAGCGATAAACCCGCCCTGGCGCGTCAGCACCATGAGCTCCTCGGCACCGAGGCGCGTCCGGTACTCGTCGATCTCGAACGGGATCGCGGCGTTGGTCGTCTCCGCGAGCTCGTCCGCCATCTGCATTGCCTGGCGCACGATCTCCTTCCTGCGGAGCTCGAGCGCGAGCTGGCTCAGTTCCAGCGAATCGTCCAGCGCTTCCTCGACGCGCAGGTCGAACCAGTTGTCGATCCCGCGGTGCAGGAAGGTGAGCGAGAAGTAATAGAGGATCAGGACCGGCGTCACGGCCAGCACCGAGATCATGGCCACCATGCGCACCGTGAGCCGGATCCCGGGCGCGCGCTGGCGCAACTGCACGATGAGGCTGCGCAGGTTGATCCCGATAAGAACGATCAGGACCAGCAGGCCGAGCGCACTGACCACGAGCAGCAGGGAGTAGTAGTCGCCGAACCGCTCCGAGTCCTGCAGGATCTCGCTCATCATCACGAGAGCGGCGAGCATGAAGCCGAACAGGGCCACGCCGGTGCCGAATATGAGGCGGCCGCCTTTCATGGTTCAGCGCACGGACCACTCATACCATGAACTCTCCATCTGCCAGCGCCCGGAAACGTACGCGGCGGGTTGCAGCGGCGCCGGCAGGCTCTCCATGCTCAATCGCACCTTGATGTAGCCGGTGTAGGCCGACCCGACCTCGAGCAGGGAGGCGTCGACCAGGCGATGGTTGCTGATGCCGCCCAGGAACCTGAGCGCCGCGTCCACGGTCGGGAACTGGTGCGACTCGCTGCTTGTCTCGTCGGTCACGACGTAGTCGTTGCTCAGCGGATGATGCTGCAGCCGATAGTGCAGTACGCTCTCCGCGATCAGCGGATCCCAGAGCCACGAGCGATCGCGACGGACGCGAAGCAGCGCGCTGATGTCCACCGCGACACCATGTTCGAGGGCGAGCAGGATGTCCTCGTCGAGCTCGAAGTGAAAGCGGGCGTCGGCGTAGTAGCTGCCTTCGACGAGTTCGGACGCCGCGTACTCGATATTGATGTCGCGCGCCTGCGCGGCCGAAGCGGTCAGCAGCACGAGCACGGCGAGGACGAACCGTGCCGTCAGGGCGGGGCGGCGCGGAGATGTTTCAGAACTTTTCCAGTAGGGCATAGTAGAAACCGTCGGTGTCCGCGTACCCCGGAACGGCCTGCCGCCCGACATCCGTTGCGATTCCGAGTGCACCGCCGATCTCCAGTACGCGGACATCTTTATTGTTATTCCTGAACTTTTCAATGCGCGCGTCGTTTTCCTCCCGCAGCAGCGAGCAGGTTGCATACAGCAGGCGGCCGCCGGCACGGAGCAGGGGCCAGTTCGCACCGAGCAGCGCGTCCTGTGTTTCCGCGTAGTGCCGGATCTGTTCAGGTCGCCGCAGCAGCCGGATGTCGGGATGTCGCCGGATCACGCCGGTGGCGCTGCACGGGACATCGAGCAGGATCCGGTCGAACGCGGGGCCGTCGTACCAGCCCGGTTTCGCGGTATCGGCTTGCATGGTGCGGGCGCTGAGCCCCAGTCGCGCGAGATTTTCGCGCACGAGCGCGAGCCGCGACTCGTCGCGATCAGCGGCCACGAGTTCCGCGAGTGCCGGTTCGCGTTCGAGAATGTGGCAGGTCTTTCCGCCCGGCGCGGCGCAGGCGTCGAGCACGCGCTGGCCGGCCTGCGCGTCCAGGATCCCGGCCGCATGTTGTGCCCCGGTGTCCTGCACCGAGACGACTCCCTCCGTGAACCCGGGCAATGCCTCGACCTCGCTCGGCTGGGCAAGGCCGACACCCTCGTCCGTTCCCGGCAGCGCCCTGGCTTCGAGACCGGCCGCGGCCAGGCGCGCCAGATAGTCGGCGACTGATTGCTTCAGCCGGTTGACCCGCAGGTGCATCGGCGGCCGCTCGTTGTTTGCATCGACAATGCCTTGCCAGTGCCCGGGCCAGTCGCGGCGCAGGCACTCGAGCAGCCAGGCGGGATGGGCGTGTCGCGCGACGGGCGCCGCCTCGGCCTGAGCCATGATTTCCCTGCTTTCGCGCTGGAACCGGCGCAGCACGGCATTGATCAACGGTGCCGCACGCGGCCTGCCGATCATCTTCGCGGTCTCGACGCTCTCCGACACCGCCGCGTGATCCGGCGTCCGCAGCCAGTTCAGCTGGTACAGCCCGCAGAGGATCAGGGCGAAAACTTCCGCGTCCTTCTTCGGCAGTGGCCGTTCCAGCAGACGGTTGGCGAAGAACTCGAGTCGGAAGTACCAGCGCAGAACGCCGTAGGCGAGTTCCTGCGCGAATGCCCGGTCCCTGCCGGAGCCAAGCTGATCCCGGCGGGGTGGCAGGGTCTCGTCCAGCGTCAGGCCGTCGCGCAGCACGCCGGCGAGGGCCCGTGCCGCGACTTCACGCGCGGTCAACGGGGAATGCCCGCATCGCGCCACGCGGGGCGCGCATTCAGGAAATCCCTGGCCGACACGGGCTTCCTGCCCGGTTCCTGCAGGCGCAGGATCCTGACGGCGCCGCTGCCGGCCACGACATCGATGCCCTCCGTGCCGCAGGCCAGGATCTGTCCGGGCGACGCACCGGCTTCGCATGCGATCTCGCGTGCCTCCCAGATCCGGAACGGCTCGCCGCGGATCACGGTAGCCGCCATGGGTACGGGGTTGAACGCGCGCACCAGGCGGACAATCTCGCCGGCGCTCTTCGACCAGTCGATGTTCGCCTCATTCTTTTCTATCTTCCGGGCGTAGGTGGCGCGCGAGCCATCCTGCCGGCGGGGTTGGATCTCTCCCTCATCGAGCGCATCCAGTGCACGCAGCAGGCATTCGGCGCCGAGCACCGCCAGCCGGTCGTGCAGTGTCCCGCCCGTTTCCTCGGCCGCGATGGCGCAGGATTCCTGCAGCAGCACGTCGCCGGTATCCAGCCCGGCGTCCATCTGCATGATGCTGATGCCGGTCTCGCGATCACCGGCAAGGATGGCACGCTGGATCGGCGCCGCGCCGCGCCAGCGCGGCAGCAGCGAAGCATGCACGTTGACGCAGCCGAGGCGGGGCGCCCTCAGCACGGCTTCCGGGAGGATTACCCCGAAAGCCACGACCACGAGCGCATCCAGTTCCGCGAGCGCGGACGGATCAAAATCCGCGGCCTTGCCGGCGCGAAGCAGCGTCAGGCCATGCTCGCCGGCCAGGCGTCCAACGGTACTGGTGGAGGTTTTGCGCCCCCGGCCGGCGGGACGGTCGGGCACGGTGTAGACCGTGCAGACCCGATGCCGGCCGGAGACCAGCAGGGTACGGAGGATGACCGCGGCGAATTCCGGTGTGCCGGCGAAGGCGAGGCGCAGGCCGGACGACTTCACAAGGCGGGCGCTTCGAGCCGCTCCTGCTTCTCGATCTTCTTGCGAATCCGCTCGCGCTTCAGACTGGACAGATAATCAATGAATAACCTGCCGTTCAGATGGTCGATCTCGTGCTGTACGCAGATGGCCATCAGGCCGTCGGCGTCTGCCTCGATCGTTCCCCCGTCCAGGGACTGGTACCGGTAACGTATCTTCGTTGCGCGCTCGACGACATCAAAATACCCCGGAACGGACAGGCAGCCTTCTTGGCTTTGCTCGCGGCCTTCCAGTTCGAGGACTTCCGGGTTAACCAGCGCGAGCGGCTGGTTGCGCTCTTCGGAGATGTCGATCACGACAACGCGCAGTTGCACGTTGACCTGCGTGGCGGCGAGGCCGACGCCGTTCTCGGCGTACATCGTCTCCAGCATGTCGGCCGCCAGCTGGCGCACCTTCTCGTCGACCGTCGCAACCGGCGCCGCCTTCTTGCGGAGCCGGGGATCGGGGAAGTGCAATACTTCCATTCTGGCCATGACTCTGGATTCTCCTGGGTTCACCTAAGCTACTGATAGTATATAGGAAACTGACCAAGGGGGCCGATCCGGACTCCACACGGTGCAGACCCCTAACATTCTCCCGGACTTTTTGCTAACCTACATTAAGGAACGTGTGTAAGGTACGGCCCATGAAGAAAAAAATAACGACCCTGATTCTCCTCACGCTGCTTTCTGCGGTGGTTGCCGCGGATGAAGTGCAGGTGAACCCCGACAGTCCCGACAAGTATGTCGTGCAGAAGGGCGACACCCTTTGGGGCATCGCCGGCAAGTTTCTGACGCAGCCCTGGCGGTGGCCGGAAATCTGGAAGGGCAACCCGCAGATCGAGAACCCGCACCTGATCTATCCGGGTGACGTGGTGACCTTGAGCTACGAGGGCGGCTCGCCCGTGCTGTCCGTCGCCGGCGGCGATACGAGCGGCGGCGATGCCGAGGTCGCGACCGCCGTTGCGACCGGCAGTCGCGACGTCAAGCTTTCGCCCGCGATTCGCAGCTACGAGCGCGACGAGCCGATACCGACGATCCCCATCGATTCAATCCGGCATTTCCTGTCCAGGCCGCTGGTTGTTCCAGAGAGCGAGATGTCGGGATGGCCGTATGTCGTGTCGAGTTACGATCAGCACCTCGTTGCCGGCGAAGGCATGCGCGTCTACGTGCGCGGTCTCCCGGCCGCCGAGCGCGGGCAACGTTTTTCGATCTACCGGCAGGGCCCTGCGTACCGCAGTGGCGCGGAAGGCAGCGAGAAGATCCTGGGATATGAAGCGGTTTACGTCGGCGAAGCCGTACTCGAGAAGTCGGGCGATCCGGCGACCGTGTACGTCACGCAGACCACGCGCGAGATCCTGACCGGCGACCGGCTCACGCCGCTTTCCGAGAAGGAGATGCACTCCGACTTCGTACCGCGCGCTCCCGCCGGCAAGGTCGAAGGCAGCATCATCTCCGTCATCGACGGTCTTTCGGAGATCGGCCAGTACCAGGTCGTGGTACTGGATGTCGGCACGAACCAGGGTCTCGAGGTAGGCAACGTGCTGGGCGTGTTCCAGAGCGGCAAGGTCGTTTCCGACAAGACCGGGCAGACGCAGCACCATCCGTTCATCGAGTATCTCGGCACCGGCGGCGACAAGGGCGAGCCGGTCACGCTGCCCGCGGAATACACGGGCGTAGTAATGGTGTTCCGCGCCTTCGATCACGTGAGCTATGCACTGGTGATGGAGGCGACGAGCGCGCTCAACCTGAAGGACGCCGTGCGCAGCATGTAGGCGTCAGCGGCGCAGTGTGCTTGCGCTGATACGTAACTGAGTTAAGCTGGGCCCCGTGGCGGGTTTCGCCACGGGGCCCGTTAGTTTTCAGGGGCCGGATTCCGCAAGGAGGCGGGTCATGGACGATTCCGATCGCAGTTCGCTGCACTCCCACCTGCTGGCACTGGTACGCGCGCCTGCCGCGACCCGCGTACTGCACCGTCTCGTCGAGCAGTTCGGAACACCCGCGGCCGTGCTCGCCGCGAGCCGTGCGGATCTCGAATCCGCGGGCGTGCCCGCGCAACTGTGCGACTATCTCAGCCGGCCCGACTGGCGCGGCGTGGAGCGCGATCTTCGCTGGCTGAGCGAGCGCGGCAATGCGTTGCTGGAGCCGGGTTCCCCGGGATTCCCCGCGCTGTTGCGCGAGATCCCGGATCCGCCGCTTGCCCTGTTCGTCCGTGGAGATGCAGCGGTCCTGGATGATCTGCAACTCGCGATCATCGGTTCGCGCACGCCTACCATCGACGGCCGGAGGCTGGCCCGCAGGTTCGCCGGTGCGGCCGTGCACTACGGCCTCACAGTCACGAGCGGACTGGCGCTCGGTATCGATGCGGAAGCACACGCCGGGGCGATCGCCGCCGGCGGCAGAACGGTCGCCGTACTCGGCAACGGTCTCGGCGAGATCTATCCTCGCCGCCACGAAAAACTTGCCGGGGAAGTCGCGGAGTCCGGAGCACTGGTCTCCGAATTCCCGACGGACGCCCCGCCGTTGCGTGAAAATTTTCCGCGCCGCAACCGGGTGATCAGCGGCCTGAGTACGGGTGTACTGGTGGTGGAGGCCGCGTTGCCGAGCGGTACGCTCATCACCGCCAATCATGCGCTGGAGCAGGGACGGGAGGTGTTCGCCGTGCCCGGATCCATCCTGAATTCGCGCGCGCGTGGATGTCATGCGTTGATCCGGCAGGGAGCGAAACTGGTCGAGGAGATCGACGACATCATCGAGGAAATCCTGCCGATGGCAGCCGTTGCAGCGCGCGCCGCCGGCGCCGTGCAGTGTGATACGGTTCAAACAAGTGCGCTTGACGGGAATTCGAAACTCTTGCTTGATAATATGGGCGAGGAGCCGGTCAACATCGACTTTCTCGTCGAGACGACCGAACTGCCGATCGGTACCGCGGCGTCGTTGTTGTCCAACCTGGAAATCGCGGGCCTGATAGACTCGCTGCCCGGTGGCGGCTACGTGCGTCGGCGGATCTGAATTCCGGCGACGGGATGGAAGCGGGAAACCGCGCGGCGCGGGTTCTTCAAGGGAACAGCAACCCATCGGTCCGGACTCGCGGAAGTTGACCTGCCCCCGCAGGAGTGGATTATTCTGATCGTGCCTCGTGATCGGCGCATCTCGGATCCGGGCGCGATATCGATGGGAATGCCGCAATGGATGGAGCCGGCCGGATCGCAGGAGATCAGATCCGGTTCGCCTCACGATCAGTACGCTTGAACAAGACTGAGCACAATGACCGAATCGCTTGTCATCGTTGAATCGCCGGCCAAGGCCAAGACCCTGCACCGATACCTGGGCAAGGGTTACACGGTGCTGGCATCGAATGGACACGTGCGCGACCTCCTGCCGAAATCCGGCGCGGTGGAGCCGGACGAAAACTTCCGGATGCACTACGAGGTCATCGACAAGAACGCCCGCTCGGTGGACGCGATCGCGAAGGCCGTCGTCGACGTGGACACGGTATTCCTGGCCACCGACCCGGATCGCGAGGGCGAAGCCATTTCCTGGCACCTGTACGAACTGCTGAAGGAACGCGGGGTGCTGGATGGCAAGGCGGTGAAGCGCGTGGTCTTTCACGAGATCACGAAGAGCGCCATCCAGGACGCGATTGCGCACCCGCGCGATCTTTCGCCCGAACTGATCAATGCGCAGCAGGCGCGGCGCGCGCTGGACTACCTCGTCGGCTTCAACCTTTCGCCGCTCCTGTGGAAGAAGATCCGGCGGGGTCTGTCGGCGGGTCGCGTGCAGAGTCCGGCGTTGCGGATGATCTGCGAGCGGGAAGAGGAGATCGAACGCTTCAAGCGCCGCGAATACTGGACCATTGAGGCCGACGTCGTGCATCCCGATCGCCCGTTTGTCGCCAGGCTGACGCAGTACGAAAGCGAGAAGCTGAAGCAGTTCAGCATCGAGAACACCGATGTCGCGACCAAGGTGCGTTCGCAACTGCTGGCGCAGGCGCACGGCAAGCTCAGGGTCACGACGATCGAGCGCAAACAGAGGCGGCGCCAGCCGTCGGCGCCGTTCATCACCTCCACGCTCCAGCAGGAGTCGGTGCGCAAGCTCGGCTACACGGCCCAGCGCGCGATGCGCATCGCGCAGCAGCTGTACGAGGGTATCGACGTCGGTGAGGGCGCGGTCGGCCTGATCACGTACATGCGCACGGACTCGGTCAACCTGGCCGCGGAAGCGCTGCACGAGATGCGCGAGTTCATCGGCGAAACCTACGGCAAGGATGCGGTTCCTCCACAGGCCCGGCATTACAAGACCTCGTCCAAGAACGCGCAGGAGGCGCACGAGGCGATCCGGCCGACGTCGGTCCGGCGCACGCCCTCCGAACTCAAGAACAAGCTCAGCCCCGATCAGTTCCGGCTCTACGAGTTGATCTGGAAACGCGCGGTTGCTTCGCAGATGAAGCACGCCACGATCGATACCGTGTCAGTGGACATGGAGTGCGGTCCCGGCAACATGTTCCGGGCGACGGGTTCGACGATCGTCGACAAGGGATTCATGAGCGTGTACCAGGAGGGCGAGGACGAGGACAAGCAGGAAGGTGAAGACACGACCAAGCTTCCCCCGCTCAAGGAAGGGCAGGAACTGGCGCTCACCGAAATCCGCGCCGAGCAGCACTTTACCGAACCGCCGCCGCGCTACTCCGAGGCCAGCCTCGTGAAGGCGCTCGAGGAGCACGGCATCGGCCGGCCGTCCACATACGCGAGCATCATCTCCACGCTGCGCCAGCGCGAGTACGTGGAGGTGGACAAGCGGCGCTTCATACCCACCGATGTCGGCCGGATCGTGAACAAGTTCCTGACCGAGCATTTCAAGAACTACGTCGACTACAACTTCACGGCGCGTCTCGAGGACGAACTGGACGCCGTATCGCGGGGAGAGAAGGAGTGGATCCCGCTGATGAAGGAGTTCTGGAAGCCGTTCTCCGCCCAGGTAAAAGAGAAGGAAGAGAAAGTGAGCCGGAGCGACGTCGTTCAGGCCAGAGTGCTGGGAGTGGAACCGAAATCGGGTCTCCAATTGTCCGTGCGGATGGGTCGTTACGGCGCCTATGCGCAGATCGGAACCAAGGACGACAAAGACAAGCCCCGTTTCGCCGGCCTGCGCCCCGGGCAGCGCATCGACACGATCTCGATGACTGAAGCACTGGACCTGTTCAAGCTGCCGCGCGAACTCGGCAAGACGGAGACGGGCGAGGAGATCGTCGTGAACATCGGCCGGTTCGGTCCGTACGTGCGCTTCGGGAGCAAGTTTGTTTCCCTCAAGAAGGAAGACGATCCCTATACGGTCGGCCTTGACCGCGCGCTGCAGCTCATCGAGGAGAAGAAGGCGGCGGATGCGGCCAAGCAGATCAAGAAGTTCGACGGCACCGAGATCAATGTTCTGAATGGCCGGTTCGGCCCGTACGTCACGGATGGAACGCGCAACGCGCGCGTTCCCAAGGATCGGGATCCCAAGAGCCTGACGCTGGACGAGGCGAAGACGCTGCTCGAAGTGTCGGGCACGATGCGCCGCGGGCGACGCCCGCCGCCCCCGCGCAAGCCGGCGCCGCGGAAGGCAAAAACGAAGGCGAAGGCGAAGTCCAAGAGCAAGCGCGGCGCGGAGGACAAGGAATCATGAGCAAGCCCCAGCCATTTGTTGCGATCGTCATGGGTTCGGATTCCGATTTTCCGACCGTATCCGCGGCCGTCGAGGTCCTGCAGGGATTCGGCATCCACTGCGAGGTCAAGGTGACGTCCGCACACCGGACGCCTGAGGCGACACATTCTTATGTAAGGGACGCGGACGCCCGGGGTTGCGGCGTGTTCATCGCGGCCGCCGGCATGGCCGCGCACCTGGCGGGTACCGTGGCGGCGCTGACCCTGAAGCCGGTCATCGGCATCCCGATCGATGCCGGGTCGCTTTCCGGCATGGACTCGCTCCTGTCGACCGTACAGATGCCCGGGGGAATCCCGGTCGCCTGCGTGGCCATCGGCAAGGCCGGGGCCAAGAACGCCGGCTATCTCGCGGCACAGATCCTTGCCCTCGGCGATCCGGCGTTGTCGAAACGCCTGGTCGAAGAACGGGCCGAGAACGCGCGGTCCGTGGCGGAAAAAGACCGGAACCTGCAGAAGCAACTCAAGAAGTAGCCGGCAGTGAATGCCTGGCACATCCGGCAGGCGGCTCGCATCGCCCTGCGGGGCGGCGTCATCGCCTATCCGACGGAAGCGGTCTATGGTCTCGGTTGCCTGCCGTGGTCGCAACGTGCCGTGGAGCGGATCCTCCGCCTCAAGCAGCGGGCCGGCCGCCGCGGCCTGATCCTGATCGCCTCTTCCATCGAACAAATCGAACCTCTGGTCCGGTTCGTCGGCGTCGATCGGGACCGCGTGCTGGGCACCTGGCCCGGGCCCGTCACCTGGATATTGCCCGCGAGCCGGTGGGTTCCGGCCTGGGTGCGGGGTGAGGGCGGGGACGTCGCGATCCGGGTGACCGCCTTTGAGCCGGCGCGGGAATTGTGCGATCTGGCCGGACCCCTGGTCTCCACCAGCGCCAATCGGGGGGGAGATACCCCGGCCCGCAGCGCTTTTCGCGTCCGATCCTATTTTCCGGGCCGGATCGACTATGTGGTACCAGGTCTTGCCGGCCGGGCCCGCGCGCCGAGTGAGATCCGGGATGCCCGGACGGGCGCGATCCTGCGCAAAGGCGGCTGAAAAACAAGGGCTTTTTTGTTGACAGCCCGGCATCGATTAATCACAATGTGCGGCTTGAATTTTGGAGGGGTACCCAAGCGGCCAACGGGGGCAGACTGTAAATCTGCTGGCAATGCCTACGTAGGTTCGAATCCTACCCCCTCCACCAGCAAGTGGTACGGGACCGGGAACCCGAAGGCGCAGCAGGCTTAACTGGCGGGTGTAGTTCAATGGTAGAACTTCAGCCTTCCAAGCTGATAGCGTGGGTTCGATTCCCATCACCCGCTCCAAAGAAGTGAAAGGGTTGAAGTGAGAGGTCAGGGAGAGTCGATGAATGATGCTTTTCACTTCCGGCGGCCGGCCTTTCACTCGCATCGCCCATATAGCTCAGTCGGCAGAGCACTTCCTTGGTAAGGAAGAGGTCGCCGGTTCGATTCCGGCTATGGGCTCCAGAACCAGGGCTTTTGGATAATTTGAGACTTCAGTACTCGCACTGATTACCGCGATCGAGGAGAGATACCCATGTCCAAGGGAAAATTTGAGCGCACCAAACCGCACGTGAACGTGGGGACGATTGGTCACGTGGACCATGGGAAGACGACGCTGACGGCGGCGATTACGAAGATCATGGCGGAGAAGTTTGGTGGTGAGGCGCGAGCGTACGACCAGATTGACAATGCGCCGGAGGAGAAGGCGCGTGGTATTACGATTGCGACCTCGCACGTGGAGTACCAGAGTGACAAGCGGCACTACGCGCACGTGGACTGTCCTGGTCATGCGGACTATGTGAAGAACATGATTACGGGCGCGGCGCAGATGGACGGAGCGATTCTGGTGTGTTCTGCGGCGGACGGACCGATGCCGCAGACGCGGGAGCACATTCTGCTGGCGCGTCAGGTGGGAGTGCCGTACATCGTGGTGTATTTGAACAAGGCGGACATGGTGGACGATGCGGAGCTGTTGGAGCTGGTTGAGATGGAGGTACGGGAGCTGCTGGACAAGTACGAGTTTCCCGGGGACAAGACGCCGATTGTGACCGGGAGCGCGCTGAAGGCTTTGGAGGGAGACACCTCTGACATTGGTGTGAAGTCGGTGGAGAAGCTGGTGGCGGCGATGGATGAGTACATTCCGGTGCCGAAGCGTGAGATTGAGAAGCCGTTTTTGATGCCTGTTGAGGACGTATTTTCGATCTCCGGGCGCGGGACGGTGGTGACGGGTCGTGTGGACCGGGGGAAGATCAAGGTCGGTGATGAAGTAGAGATTGTGGGGATCCGGGCGACGCAGAAGACGGTGTGCACGGGTGTGGAGATGTTCCGGAAGCTGCTGGACGAGGGGCAGGCCGGGGACAACGTGGGTGTGCTGCTGCGCGGGACGAAGCGCGAGGAAGTGGAGCGCGGACAGGTGCTGTGCGTGCCGGGGTCGATTACGCCGCACACGAAGTTTGAGTGCGAGGTGTACGTGCTGTCGAAGGAAGAGGGTGGAC
>Ga0315912_10000802_pt1 | contig 46929 bp, 34 predicted proteins | sample VfabasoilMG_FD_204469 | JGI IMG/M metagenome (GOLD analysis project Ga0315912, IMG submission 204469) | Garden soil microbial communities collected in Santa Monica, California, United States - V. faba soil | ecosystem: Environmental > Terrestrial > Soil > Garden | place: USA: California... | reverse complement strand
TTCGGAAATGGGATTGCCCAATACGCGCAATGATTGTCTGTGGAATATGCGGAGGTATTCATGAATATTATCGTAGGATTATTTCTCGAGCTCTACAATTAATATTTTCCTATCCAACCATCAACTTCGGGCGATATTGCAATGCCTCTGCTAAATGCGGCGACTGGATTTCTTCACTCCCTGCCAAATCTGCAATCGTTCGCGCCAGCTTCAGGATACGGTGATAAGCTCTTGCTGACAGATTCATTTGACTCATCGCCGCCCGCATCAAACTCTGACCTTCGTCCTGCAGCTTGCAAAACTGCCGTATCTCCCCGACACGCATGTCTGCGTTACAGACAATATCTGAGCTTCCGTTTGAAAAACGTTTTTGTTGAATATCTCTTGCCGCTTGCACACGCGCACGAATTGCTTCACTTGATTCACCCAAACGATCTCCACTCAACTTTTCATAATCCACGCGCGGGACTTCAATATGAATATCGATACGGTCCAACATCGGACCGGAGATCCGTTTCTGATATTTGGTAACGACAGCAGGTGCACACCCACAGGCTTTTTGTGGGTCTAAAAACCAGCCGCATGGGCAGGGGTGTACACAATCGGGCATATTTCTCTTGCTCAACGAGGAAACGAGGGTTTGTTTTGAAAGTTGTTTCAACGCTAACGACTGGATTTCCCTTGTGACGGATACCCAAAAGGAGTAACCCATATCGCGGTCTTGAACCCCCCATCGAGACAGCCCATCTAGTATAGATTTGGGATGCAGGCACTTATGCCCATCCATTGAGATTATTTACAGCCAGATCTTTTTCAAAAAACTATATACGAAAATATGTAAGGTGTTTGATGATTGGTTACAACTGTTGAAATTGCGCAAGTTTTTGCAGTTCCATAAACATTGATTTTCGTTATAATAAAACATAGGATTATCTCCTGCGATAAGTTAGATCTTGCCAGTTTCTTTAGCCATATTTAATCTGTATGAAGATTTAAGAGCACCTGAGATGGATGTGTTCATCAATGTCTTCAAGGTTGCTACCATGCAAAGAACTCAATTAGAAAGAAACAACGTAAGAACTCGCCTGCCAAAGATATCATGGCGTCTGGCGATAGGGTGAGAAGGAGGATAGGAGAAAATTGGTAGTTCCCGCGCCTGTCATAATCTTAAGCGCTGTAATTTTTCTTGGAACGGGTGACAGATTTGGTCAAGCCTGAACAACGCACGGCGAGTATTTATGATTTTACAGGACGGCTCCTGATCTCGACCGGAGTCGTCCTTGGTTGCCTGCTAGGTCTGCGCTTTGCCCGGGAAAACCTGGACAGCCAGATCGCCAACCAGCCACGCTATCTGAGTATCGATAGTACACCGGCCTTCCAACTTCCCGCCGCCACAGTGCTCCCCACCCAGACCCCAATGCCCACGGCTACACCGCTGCCTTTGCCTGCTACTCGTCTGTCCATCCCGGCTATTGGCTTGAATATTTCCATTGTGGAGAGCTATCCAATACAGCAGAGAGATGGCTCCTACATTTGGGATACACCTAATAATGCCGCCGGCCATTATGACAGTAGTGGTAACCCGGGCGGTGGACGGAATATCGTCTTCACCGGGCATAACAATATGGCGGGGGAAGTGTTCCGGGACCTCAACAAGCTGGTGCCCGGTGATGAAATCATCCTTTTGACGGATGCTGGAGAATTCCATTACCTAGTTCAGGAAAAAGTCATTATTCCCTATGTGGGACATGAAACGGAAGCCAACCAACAAATTGGGGTACTGAGCGCACCTCAATCTTCTGAAATGGTGACGCTAATCTCCTGTTGGCCGTACTCCACCTTCACCAACCGGATCGTTGTTGTGGCTGCACCCCTATTCAGCGGAGGTGCAAATGGCTAGCACCATCTTAGAGCGCAGGATATTGCGCCGCATCTCTATGCTGCGCAACCTCTCGAGCCGCGAGCTGGATGATGTTCAGGAGCGGATGATCTACCGCTCGTACGAGGCAGGTGAAGTAATCTGGCGCACACGTGGACCCCTGCAGTTTAGTGGTTATGTCCAGAGTGGGGAGATTGAGCTGGAATATCGCGTGGACGGTTTCCCGATCCGTACGACTCGCCTAGGTATTGGCGACCTGCTGCCGCCGCGCCTGTTGCACAGTCGGATGTCCCGCGAGATGGTGATCGCCCGGGCGATTACGGATGTCCGGTTGAAGATCCTGCCGGAGTCACACTTGGTAAAACCCCAAACGGTCTCCGGACCGAGATGGATGTACTGGTTATGGACTGTAATGCTTTTCCTGCTGGTAATCCTTCTGGCACGAGATGACATCGCCCGTATCGCATCGGGACTCCTTTATCTGTCTTCTGCCCCGGGTGAAAATGCGGCTTGGCAAAATCCGCGTTCGATGAGCTTGCTCAAGACTGCCCAAAAGGTGGAACCAGGGGCGGCGTTCGTTTACAATGAGGAAGGATACCGCTGGTTTCAGCAAAATCAGAAATGGAATGCCGCAGTCGCGTTTGATGCAGCCCTGGCCAGAGATCCGGCCAGCGCGCCGGTTCTCAATAACCTGGGGATCACCTATTTTTCCCAAGGCGACCTTAATCAGGCTGCACACTATCTTCAACAAGCCGTCGGACAGGATCCTAACAATGCCATTACTCACTACAACCTTGGAATACTCCTGATACAGCTGCAGGACCCTTCCGGTGCCATTCGTGAGTTCCGGGAGGCTAGTTTTATCGATCCAAAAGCGGTCTCGCCTCCGCTACAAGAGGCTTATCTATATCAGCAAATGGGAGATTACGTCGATGCAGAACAGCACGCCCGATCCGTTCTGCAGTTGGACCCGCATCTTGTCACGGCCCACATGTTGCTGGGAATCTCCCTTTACAATCAGGGCAGAGAGGCCGATGCATTGGCTTCGTTTACGCAAGCCCTTTCGCTCCAACCTGGGAACCGGACGGCCATTTTTTATCAGGCTCTGATTCTGGGACATCTAAAACAATACGATGCCGCCTTGTCCGTTTTGCAGGAACTGCTTTCCTCCAGTACAGATCTGACAGAGTCCACCCGGATTCGGGTGGAGATCGATGCCATCTTCCGTTTGCAGACAGAGTCGGCAGCCGTACCTTGAAAGGAGAAGAATGAAATTTGAGAGATAGACTTATCCACACATACAGGTCTTTACCACAAGATCCAAAGATTCTAGTAAAGGAGATTCTATGTTCAAGAAATTGGTTCCGATTGTAGTCATTCTAGCCGCCCTATCTATTATAGCTGGCCCAGTGTTTGCACTGGCAAGTCCGGGCACATATTATGTGGTTCTGGACACTCAAGAGGCTACAAACCTTCAGAATGGCACGATAGATCACCCATTCAAAACTGTCAAGCAAGCGATTGATGCGGCACGGCGTGATCCCAGTGGTGGTATTGTTTGTTTCAAAGCAACGAAGAACGATGCCAATTACGATTGTAGCGAAGCGATCCCAACTATCAATCCACCGCGTAGCGGCGCATCAATTTCCCGCACTGTGTTGTTTGTTCTACTCGGGTTTTCCAGTTTGATCCTGGTGTTCGCCGGCTGGTTCCTGATGCGGCGCGCACGTACCCTTCAAAGCGGAGCTTGAGCCTGGGTAACACAGGGAATCGCTCCGGATGTTTTTTGAATGAAACGAAAGCAGCAGAGGTTATCTTTGCTGCTTTCGTTATCAATGGAAGGAATTATTCATCAGCACTCTGTAGGAATAATCCAGCTAGTGGGCATGTGCGTCCCGATGATTAAGGTGTCCCTGTTAGTGTTGCTTCTGGTTCTAACGGAAATTGCGGACATACTTTTCGAAGCTCTTCAGCGGGAAAATAGAACTCCCATTCTTTTGGTGTGAAATTGCGTCCGGCCCGCCGACATGAGATATCTATCCACAATTGATCGGTGGAATCCCACAAGGTGATTTTGGTACTGCTGGAAGCCAGAGTTTTGCTGTCTGGACTGAAGGCAATACTTCGTATAAAAGATAAGCCTCCACTTAAAGCACCTATAAGTTGATGTGTTTTCACGTCCCACAAAATAACGGACCCGTCTAAACTACCTGATGCCAGCTTTTTGCCATCTGGGCTGAAGGCCAAGCTGGTGATCGAATCTGAATGATCGCTTAATATGACGATTGCCTGGTGAGTTTTCACATCCCACAGGATGATGGTTGTATCCTCACTCCCGGAAGCCAGTATATTGCCATCCGGGCTGAAGGCCAAGCTGGTGATCGAATCTGAATGATCGCTCAATGTGACGATTGCCTGGTGGGTTTCCAAGTTCCACAACATGACGGTTGTGTCAACACTACCAGAAGCCAGCGTCTTGCCATCCGGACTGAAGGCGACGCTTGTTACAGCATTGAGATGCCCTCCCAACGTATCGACGGGCCGGCCAGTTTTCTCATCCCACAGGATGATGGTTTTGTCATCACTGCCAGAAGCTAGCATCCTACCATCCGGGCTGAAGGCCATGCTGTTGACCGAAGCTGTATGGCCGCTCAATGAGACGATTGCCATGCGGGTCTTCACATCCCACAGAATGATGCTTCCATCGCTACTTCCAATAGCAAGAGTCTTGCCATCCGGGCTGAAGGAGATGCTTCGTATGGCGTCCATATATTCAAACAAGGGCTCATCACTGTAGGCCTGGCCTTTTTCCACATCCCACAACATGATGGTCTTGTCTTCGCTTCCGGAAGCCAAGATCTTGCCATCTGGGCTGAAGACAATTCCAAGGATTTGGCCACTGTGAATATATCCACTTAACGGCCGGGCTAAGCGTTGACGTTGATTCATGTTCCACAGGATAATGGTTGTGTCTGCACTACCAGAAGCTAGTGTGCTACTGTCCGGACTGAATGAAAGACTGTTTATTATGTCCGAATGTCCATTCAATTGATCAAGGAACTTTCCAGTTTCCGCATCCCATAGGATGATGGTTTTGTCCGCACTGCCGGATGCCAGTGTCTTACCATCCGGGCTAAACGTGAGGGTTCTTACAATATCCGAGTGTCTGCCCATCGTCAACTTATGGCTAAGCTCACTAGTTTGTACATCCCACAGTGTAACATTATTGTCATAATCGCCGGAAGCCAGAGTATTGCCATCTGGACTGAAGGCGACGCTAAGCACAGCACTAGAAACGTCTTCATCAAATCCAAACATATGGTGGGTATATACGATTTGTTGCCTACCAACAGACTCACCGGTTTTCACATCCCATAGGATGATCATGCCATCATCACTACCTGAAGCCAGTATTTTTCCATCCGGACTAAAGGCGACGCTCCTCACGATATCTGTAAGTTCATTTAACTTACGGATAGACTGACCGGTTCTCGCATCCCACAGAATGATTTCGCCCTGTATGCAAAGGTTGTTTTCATCCTTCTTCCCGCAACTACCAGAAGCTAGTATCTTGCCATCCGGACTAAAGGCAACACTTGTTACAGCATTTAGATGACCACTAAACATATAGATGGGTTGGCCAGTTTTCATATTCCACAGGATGATCTTTTTGTCTTCGCTACCGGAAGCCATGATGCTGCCATTCGAATTGAAAGCAATACTTCTTATGATACTCGTATGTCCGATCAATCTATCAATGGGCTGATGGGTTTTCATATCCCACAGGATAATATCTTTATCATAAGTCCCTGAAGCCAATGTTTTACCATCCGGACTGAAAATGGCACTTACGACACGATCTGTATTCCCATTCAGATATTGTTCTAGTCGCGGATTCGCCTGGCTGTTTTCTAATAAGACACTTTGCGCTTGTACAGAAGTGATGTCTTCATCCAACTCATTAATCGCCTCAACTCCCAACAATAAAGAAATCTGAAACTTCGTATCACGCAAGGAAACCGATTGTGCTGCCAGCTCGCCTATACGGGAAATCTTGGCTTGTTTTTGAGCTTGAAGCATTTGATACACAGCAAACCCCGCAAGAATCAAAGCACTAGCAATACCAGATACCAGCCCTGCGATTATCCGCCTACGTAAGACTTCCTTTGATTTTCTTTCCGCATCTCCTACCCTTATTCCTTCATCAATAAAATCTTTTGCGAGTCCGCTCAAAACCAGTTTCTTTGCACTAAGTTTTTCGCGCACATTGAAAAGTCGCCCACCTGTGTAAAGATAACTTGCATCGCGCTCGTGCTCATCCCATTCTTTTGCGTCAGCTGAGATTTCATTCTGCAAAGCGATCACATCGCGGTTCTCATTGACCAACCTCTTCAACCAGGGCCAAGCGTCTATCAACTTCTCGTGCGAGATCGTGACGGTGTCCCTGCCCGCCGCTTCATCGGTAGTAACGAGACGCGCATCGGCCAGTTTTCGCACGATGGTTTCAACGTCTGCGGAAATTGTATTGGCCGGGACAAGTTCATCGAATAATGCCGTACGTTTCGTGTCCTGCGTGCCGCGTCCGATTTCGATCAAGCCGCTGAAGATATTGCGGGCGAGTTCCTGCTCATGCGCATTCAGTTTGCTGAATGAATTATCTGCATGGCGTTCCAGGGCTTTGCGGATTCCGCCGCGCTGTAAATAATCGTTTAATGTCAATGCAATGAGTCCACCCTTTGCTTGTTGTGAATCGAACAAATCCTTCAAGGCAAATTGCATCAACGGTAGAGAGCCGGGCTCGCCCTCCATGTCATTGATGATCTGGGCAATCAGATCGGCATCAATCTTCAGACCCACGCGCAAGGCAGGTTGCGCAATAGCGCTGACCAACTCCTCCGGTTGCATCGCACCGATCTGCACGAACTGTTGATTCAGCAGCGAGTTCAACTGCGGATACATTGCACAGTTCGAGACGAAGTCCGAACGCATCGAGAAGAGCAGAATCACGCGTCCGTTATCGATTGTTGCTGCATAGGAAATAGTCTCAATGAATGTTCTGGCTTTGTCGGCGCTCAATTGCGTGAAGGTTTCCTCGAACTGATCCATGAACAACACAAGCCGCTGATCTTTGCGCTCGCTCAACACCGCTTCGGCGCATTTTTGCAGAACAACCGGCTTGGATGCGTTTGCCCGCACATAATCCCCAAATTCCGGCGACTTCAATCGAGCGAACGCGCCCGCCAATGCTTCAAACGGATCGCGTCCCGGCCTCATGGTCGCGTATAACCAGTTTTCGCTATGAGATTCTTTGACTGCTCCCTGCTTCAAGGCATGGATCAATCCCGCGCGAACCAGTGACGACTTCCCGCTTCCCGATGGACCGGTGACGAATACCGTCCGAGACTCCTTTGCGCGTCTGATGAGGTCTTCCACCAACTTCTCGCGCCCGAAGAAGAGTTCGGCATCTTCTTCCTCAAAGACATCTAACCCCTTGTAGGGACAGCGCCCGTCGAACGGTTTCAGTTGAAATGTGGTTTGGATCTGCGTGATAAGAGCTGAGACTTGTTCAGAGGTATACCCGATGGTGTGACCGATTTGAACATTGCCGCCCGCCTGAACCGCGCTACTGATCTCAATATTGCCGCCGATAACGTTGCTATTATCGCTCGCTTGAACGCTCGATTTCCGATTATCATCAGTTTGCTCTGACATAGCGATCCTCTTTGTCCATGAAGTTTCAAACTATATGGAATACGGCGTTATTTATCCTTGTTATTAGGCAGATTTCCTTGCTGGGAATGACCCACTGTGACATTGCCGCCGCTGGAAATTGTCCCGCTAATCTGAATATCGCCTTTTATCGCTTGGCTGTTATTCATGGCTACCGCCCCATCCCCGCCGATGTTAATGCTGGGGTCGCTCTTTGCCTGCTCTATTAAGTTGATCAGCAGGCTGGCGAAGCTTTCATCTTTCTCCAAAGCTTTTTTCAACTGCATGGTGAAGGTTTGCTGGTAATCAGGGTCTTCCGCGTTAGTGACAAGATCGTTTACGGCATCAGCAGCAGCAGGTTTCTCTTTCAACCGATTCCAAATTCCAGTCCATACCGCACCAACTTTTTCTGGCAGTTGTTCAGCGATCTTGTCCAATGCTTTTTCGCCTACTTTTTTGATAAAAGGGGAAAGCAGAGCGGTTGCAGCGGTTGCGAGAGTAATAGGATCCATGAGTTTTCTCTCCTTTTTGGTTGCCTTCAGTTGCGGTTTGGCACCTGATGAAGAAGGTGAAGATGTCTTCCAAGCGGAAGACATCCGCTCGAAAAGCGCATCATACAGTTGCTGGAAGTCAGCCTCCCTGAGCATATCAGGAGTTAGGGAGTTCATATCTTTCAAGATGCTGGTTAATCTATCGATCTCGTCGCGGAAACGATCGTAATCGTTCAGTTCTGCACTCACGCCCTGTATATTGGATAGGTCTTTCAAGGTTCTTATGCGTTCGCTAAGCTCTGCTTTTTCCTGTTCCCAATATTCAATGTAGTTGATCCGGTCCACGGCATCGTAAATTTTCGCATCGGGAAGAATAATTGGGAAAATACGATCAGCAAACTGCTTGTTCTCGGCGATCTCCACCAATTCGAACATGCAATTTTTGGATCGCAAATACTTATCGCTTAGAACCACGATCACACAACCACCTTCCCCGATACGCGTCATGAAGTCTCGAATTGAGCCTTTGTAACCCAGGTCGCGTTTATCCCGGATGATCTTGAGCCCCCGCTTCTGTAGGGATTGGTCGAGTTGATTGACAATTTTTTCACGCTCTTCGTTTTCCTGACCCCATGCATACGATATAAAAACGGCTTGTTCATAGTCAAGCATAGAAAACCACCTTATGTTTTGCTGCCACCGATAGTCTACATTTTGATTCATTCTAATTATATATGTTTTGGGGGTAATAAATGAGAACAAATTTCTACTGGAAATGGTGAAACCTATCAGCCCGGAAAGCAACATCGAATCCGGGTGGGGTGATAGGCCGAAGGCTAAGCGGCAGTAAAGGATATGCCCAGTGAGCCATCTCGCCGGGTGTATTTGGCCGAGTGACTCAACGACTTATCCACCAAGCGTTGCCCAGGCAGTCCAACCAAAACTGATCGCCGTATTTCATGAATGACAACTTGTCCTATGGAAGTGCTTTTCGCATCTTGAACTAATTTAAATCACCCCATCATCAACTTTGGGCGGTACTGCAGCGCCTCCGCCAGATGTGGCGATTGTATCTCTTCACTACCTGCCAAATCTGCAATCGTACGCGCCAGTTTCAGGATGCGGTGATAAGCTCTTGCCGAGAGATTCATCTGACTCATCGCCGCACGCATCAAACTCTGACCATCATCTTGCAGTTTGCAAAACTGCCGTATCTCCCCGACGCGCATATCCGCATTGCAAATGATGTCTGAACTTCCATTTGAAAAACGTTTTTGTTGAATATTTCGTGCAGCCTGCACCCGCCTGCGAATCGATTTGCTCGTTTCACCCAAACGATCTCCACTCAACTTTTCATAATCTACTCTAGGGACTTCAATATGAATGTCAATGCGATCCAGCATGGGACCAGAGATACGCTTTTGATATTTGGTAACGACAGCAGGAGCACACCCACAGGCTTTTTGTGAATCAAAAAAATTGCCGCATGGGCAGGGATACTCACAATTTGACACATTTCTTGTATTTGGCGGATGGCAAAAGGTTATTCCTAAGTGGATATTTCAAGACTCTATATCAAATGCATGGTGGAGCAACTATACAGAAGGATATCGATTGCTACATAATTGTAAATGGTTACCATACCCATATACTCGATATATACCTCAGTGGACGGCCTTTTGTTCAACTTTGATGCTGAAAAGAAAAGTTGTAAGCCAAAACTGAGAAAAAATCAACCAGATTAACCCTAAGCATAAGGATTACACAGATAATCAGGGATTCTTGAATTAAGTGTCCCAAAATGAGCTAAATAATAAACCAACCACGTAGACGAGATTGGCTTATTTCATGTAAATCAATGACATTATGCCCAAAGGGGAAATCCATGCTAAAAGCTCGAAAAGATTAAGTTATGAGCGAGCCATATTGATTCGTATAACAATTATCCATTCACAAGATCAATATTGTCAATTACAACAAATTCAGGAAGTTGATATCGAAAAGATCCTGAAAAAGGAGAAACGCTTCGACCTTCTATCTTAAATTCGAGATGGCCATCATTCCAACGCCACACAAAATACAGATCGTCTTTTTTTAATTCAGCCGACCTATTCGAATTCAGATTGTCAATCAAGAAATTGAATTCATCATTGCTTAGGGCGAAAGAAAAATCCTCATATTCATAAGCAGCCCTATCGAAAACGTAATGAACTAGTAAATTAATTGTTTGTTCATTTGTATGGACAAACTCAATCCAATTTGACGATGACGAAGATTTTCCACCATAAAACAATTTTTTGTTTAGTAGCTTTATCCTATCCATAAACTAATTCTCTCTTCCATAACCCAATTTGCGAGATAATAACTTTACAATTTCTTCTGCCTTCTTCCTTGGGCCTAGAACTTTCTTTTGTCTGTAAATTGTAACAGCTATATTGGCGTACGCAAGAGCTTGCTGCCAAAGTTCTCTAGACGTGGTTTCAGAGTAAATAGAAGAGATGTTACCAGCGGTATCAGCAACAATAATATCTTCATTTATTTTCCGCCCCTGAATTTGAAGTTCTTTAAAATATTTTCCAGCAATATTGTATTTACCAATTAACGAGTTAAGAGTTGCTAATTGACTAAGCGCGGCCAAAATGCCAGGAATATTCGAATGTAACTCTTCAATCTCTAATGCCTCTTCAAAACAAGAAATTGCTTTATCATATGACGAGTCATCGCTCGATTCTTCTTCCATAGCTTGGTCCCGATAGACGATTCCGAGATTGTGAATAATTCTTGCCAGTTCACCTTCGGCAACTATTTTATTTTTAGGTGACAATTCTAAAAGGAAATCTAGTTTACTCTGCGCTTCAAACAGAAGATCTATGGATTTTCCGTAATTTCCTTCTTGTCTACAAAAGTTCGATTTTTCAATTATTCCTTCTACAACCTGTAATACAGAATCCACATATGAAGCAGTATCATCTTCCTTAATAACCGAAAGCTCTTCAATGAATTTCTCATAATAGAATTGATAATCTTTGTCTTCTCCCGCCATCTTCGAGTAGTATGCAAGATCTCTATATACTTGTGCCCTATCTGTATTTGAACCTGATCGTGGGATGGCATTAATAGCAGCTAACAAATATCTTTTGGAATGTTCTGTTGCCATCCACTGCCTCATCAACATTCTTATCGGAGCACTGGTCAACAAGTCAACAAATACTTCAGAGTCAAAATCTTGAAGAATGTCTAACCGCGAAAATAAGTACCCAGGATTTTTTGCATAATACCCATACGTGTCAAAAAACGGGAGCTTGGGCGAAAAAAATTTCAGTAATCTCTTTACCAAAGCATCATCGATTATCTTGATACCTTCTACAATTCTGCATATGGATGGATGAATTACATAACAACTTTGTTCTGTTGCGCTAAATTCATCCCAAACAAGTAAATTGCTAGCAACTATTTCTTTTTTTAGTTCAATTATCCCAACACCAAGAAATTCTGACAAGGTAGAAATCTCTAGTGCTAACGAGAAATATCTTAGAATGGCGATGGCTTTTTTGCAAGTTTCGCTCTCCAAATTTAATACATATTCGAAGTATTTGTCCGAGTTTTTTAAAATAGACGGCTGCTTATTAGCTATTATTGACGCTAAATAGTACTTTAAAGGATCTCCGTTAACCTGCTTCCAGATTATTTCAACCAACAAATTATCTGTTATTAAGCTATTACCTAATAAAAACCCGCATTGATCATGATTAAATACCCGAACGTGAAGCGAATTTGATTTTTCAGTTTTTAGGAGTCTGTAATCATCTTCCCTTAACGCAATGATTATCTTATGTTTAGAGACTTTCAGATCAGATAACAAATCGATAAAAAGACTCCAATTTTCTGATAAAGGCAACTCTTGGAAATCCAAAAGAACCAAAAGTGGGACATTAACATTCTTGATCGATTTAATTAACTCTTCGCAAAACAGTTCTACAAGCTGCAGTGTAGTTTTATCGATGCTTCCTTCAAACACAACCCTTGCTTCTGCGGAGGTATCTCCAGATAAAGGAGATGTTAGATAATGCGTGCCATTGCCATATACAGCAAAATTGAAGGAATAATAAAACTCTTTATTTCCAAGGCCAGCGCATATGACATCAGCTAACTCTAACAAACTGACTACAATGGGCTTATCTGTAATTACCTTTCTTACCACTCTTATATCGGGTCTATTTACATGGCTTGAGAACGCCTCATGAAGCAACGTACTTTTTCCTGCTCCATATTCCCCATATAGAATCAGGCATCCTGACGTGTCGGAAAATATAAACTTCTCAATAGTGACGTATTCAGAATTTTTATCCCAGAAATAGTTACTCTTCATAATCTCTCAATTTTTGGAGTTGTAATTTAAGCGAATTACACCACCATAGGTGCTATTCAATATATCTATTGCTCCATAGCATTGTGCAACTTTTTGTGCATGCTTGCAAAGTTCGTGTGCAACACTTGCCAAACTCTGAATATCGAGTGAATGGGCACCTTCAAGCATGACCCTGAATAATGGTTCGGTACCGGAGTATCGCAAATTTGAACGCTGAATATCAGGGTATTTTACCTTCAATTCTCCGGATAAAACCTCGATTTGTTCAGAGGTTAATTTAGCTCCATTACCGACATATGCAGACGCAACTACCTGCGGAGTTTTTCCAATATTTTCGGACAATTCCGCTAAACAATTAGCATCAGACTTGCAATAAGCATCTAAAACATATAATGCTGTCCTTATTCCATCTCCAGTCATGTGGTTAGTATCAAGTAACACAACATGCCCCGATTGCTCCCCTCCTAATCCTATAAACCTACCACCGTCAGGGGCATCTTTCATTAAAAAAGACAATTGCTCTGTAATATATTTATCACCAACTGGCGTTTCGTAAACTTCAATATTTTTTTTGGTCAAGTATTCTTTCAGACCATTGTTTCTCATAACAGTCGTAACTACAGATTTTTTCAACAAGCTTCCGGCATCATCTAAATATGCTGCCAAAATTCCCAAGATGTGATCACCGTCAACCAATCGCCCTTTTTCATCCACCAAGATTGCTCTATCAGCATCTCCATCAAAAGCTATGCCAAAATTAGCGCCAAAATCTTTGATCAAGTTGGAAAATCCTTCGACATTTCTTCGAACAAACTCCGAACCCGCATTTTTATTTATGTTCAGTCCATTAGGCGTAGAATTAATGACAATTACGTCTACTCCACATCGTGTAAATATATCTGCTGCTAAATAAGAAGCTGCGCCATTTGCACAGTCTATAACAAGTTTAATGTTTTTAGATTTAAAGCTCTCATGCTCATTTACAAGATCCCTAACGTAAAGCTCATGTAATGAATTTCCATCGAAAAGACGCCCCGGCACAGAAAAACTAGAAGGGATATAGCTTGAGTCTAATAACAATGTCTCGATCTTGGACTCCATCTTTTCTGGGAATTTTTGTCCACCTCTTCCAAAAAACTTAATTCCGTTCTCATCAGCAGGATTATGAGATGCGGAAATAACAATGCCAGCATCAGCTTTTAATTGCCTAACTGCCCAAGATATCGCAGGTGTTGGCATTATACCCAAATCAACTACATGAGCACCTGCATCTATGAGGCCAGTAACAATTGCACTTTGGATTACAATACTTGATGCACGTGTGTCCCTTCCAATAACAAAAGTACTTACGCCGCCATTGCTCATCGCAGTGCCAGCTATTTGCCCCAAACGTAATACAAAGCTAGGAGTCAAAGGCCAAGTACCAGATTTAGCCCGAATTCCATCTGTTCCAAACAATTTATCCATATTTACCTCGCAAAAACCCCTGCGCCATTTTGTAAGTATTTCTTTGAGTTTCTAGTGTGAATTGTAACATCTGCGTATATAGGAAAATGATCAGAAGCTTTTTTTGCTATCGCGTCGTCCATTATCTTACAACTATATTCAACATAATGATCTCCTGGAAAAATAAAAATGTGGTCAACAATATGTCTATGTCCCTGGTTTTCTGGAGCTAACCGAACAAATCGCCCATCTCCCTCGACATTGTTCACTATACATGTTTCTTTTTCGGGTGCATTGAAGTCTCCTAATAATATAGCCATTTGATGCTGATCCAGGATATGTTTTTTGATAATCTGTATTATCTTCTGTGTTTGATCTAAGCGCATTTTTTGGGCTACTTCTTTTATTGAAGGTGTGATATTATAATTTCCATCATCCTCTCCTACTAAAGTTGTAAGATGCGTGCCAATAACGAAAGGAGAAAGATTTGGTAATTTAATCCTAGAAATTATTACTCTCCTTGGGTCAGTGTTTCGATTACCCTCATAGGTAATGGGGGTAAAAACAGGTAAATTCCTTGGTTTACCAGCCGCTAACTGATTACCGAGTTTGGTAAAGATCTTCTTTGAAAAAAAGGCATTACCCTGCACCCATTCTTGAATGTCTTCAAAAAGGAGGTCTACAAATAGTTGTTTAGATGGATGGAAATGCTCATTAGTTGATATCGTTGGTCCAAAATAATAACGTGTCTCTTTCCCAAGCGTCTCTGTAATTTTCTTGACTTGACTTTCAATTTTTTTTGAGTTTATCCTTTTCTCAAATATTTCTTGAATACATAAAAAATCTGGAGATAAATTTCTAATCACCCTCAGTACATTACTAAAACTGTAATTTGGGCTCTTGGTACCTCCAATATTGTAGGTCATAATACGGAATGAGTAATTGTTTATCATAGAATTTTATTTAAATATCTCCTAAATAAAAAATATAGTAATAATAATACACCAAGAATCTTCAGAATTAGGGAAAAATGGGCATATGACAAAAGTGTTTATTTTTTGCCTACAAATACAAAACCAATTGACGCTGCTTGCAGAAGATCTGTCTAAGGCTGGAATAAGCGTCGATATGTCTGTCGGCGAGTCTGGGAAAACCACGTGGCAATACAGGAGATCTTTATTTGACGCTGTTGATAAATGTGACATTGTTATTGTTGGTTTCTCAAAGCTTAATAGTGGAGACGATTTCAACAACGACATCATAAGCATTCTCGAAAGAGAAAGATATGTTATCCCCGTTAAATTGGACAATAGTTCTTTTGATATAAGCAAGAAAGATGTTCGAGAGTTATTTGATCGAGCAATTCATCTAAACAACGATTATTCATTGGGATTCAATCAAATTCTAAATCTTATAAATGTACATAGCGATCGATTGTCAGTTCACAACCGAGGCAACGAGGATACTAGAAAAGTAAATATCCTTCCTAAAAGAGTTCGTGGATTTATCAATAGAGAAGAGGATATTCAAGAAATTAGTGCACAGCTCCTTCAAAGGGAATTTGTGCAAATTAGAGGGTTGGGAGGAATTGGGAAAACGAGTTTAGCTATAGAGATTGCTCATAGACTTAAGGATCATTTCAAACATGGCGTTTTATGGATATCTGCTTTGGATTCTCCGTCAGCCGATGATATATTAAATTCAATAGGAATGGCATTCAAATTTGAAGTTAGTGCAATGCCAACAACTCAAAAGAAATTTTTTCTAAAAATAGAGTTGGCTAATTTAGACTATCTTATTATTATTGATAATGTACAGGATCTTGATTCTGTTACAGACATATATGATTTAGCAGCCAACGGGGCAATATTATGCACCAGCCGTCCACAAATCATATTACCAATAATGAACATTTTTGATCTTTCTGTCCTAGAAAAAGAGCATGCTATAAGGTTGTTTCAGGATATTTATGGACAACACAATTATGAGGGTGATGATAATCAGATAGTAGAAGATATTTGTGTAGAAAAATTAGATGGTTATCCCCTTGCCATTGAATTAGCAGCAAAACAAGCAAATATACAAAAACTCACCATTCAAAAACTTGCAACAAGGCTTGACAAAACATTAATTTTACCTTTGGGGTTGCCGTCATTGGGCAGCATAACAACTTCATTGCTATCCACTATTGATCAACTCCCTGGAACCGCACGTGATTTATTTGTTGCATTGGGAGTCTTTGCCGGAAGGACCATAGATAAAATAGCCATCGAATTCATTCTACAAAATAACGAAATTGAAGAAATGATTTACAACTTGCAAGGATATTCTTTGATTAGCACTGAGCAGGACAGGGTGTTATTGCATCCTTTAGTCAAGGAATTGGCAACTCATCAAGCAAGACAGAATCAAGATCTCTTTATCAGGATGGTAGAGTACTATGTTGATTACACCGACAAATATTCTAATGAACATCTGGAAATTGAAAAAGAAAGAATCAATATAGAAGGCGCGGTTGTTTGGGCTTTCAATAATCAGAGGTACGGCTTGATGGTGAGCATTGTCGACAATCTCTTGGGTGCAGATGCATATTACAGCTATTGGGCAATGCGTGGTTACTGGGGGCAAGGAATCAATATTCTTAGAAAGGCAATAGAAGCTTGCCGATTTATTGATGATGCTTATAAAGAGGCGCGGTACAACCTAGAGCTAGGGCTCTTCCTTTACTGGTTAGGAGATCATAAAAACGCGAGGATGGTTGGTAAGAACGCGGAGAATATTTTTGAAAAAATTGATAGCACGAAAGAGCTAATCAGGACTTGTTGGCTACAAGGATATATCGAAGATGACGAAGATAATTACGAGTCAGCTAACAAACTTTATAGGCGAAGCCTGAAACTGTCTACAGATATTCAGAACAAGGTTTTAGAAGTAACATCTATGGAGTTAGTTGGAGTTAATGAATATCATCAAGGTAATTATGAGACTGCACGTGATTTCCTTGAGAATAGTTTGTTGCTTAGCAAAACAGAAGGCTACAAAGCTGGAATTAGTAGAGGACAACGAAGGCTTGCCGCAGTTGCTAGACTACAAGGTTCCAAGCAAAATAATCAAGCGAACAGAACCGATTTTCTTAAAGAGGCTCGTAATTTGTTGCAAGATTGTCTGGCAACAGAGACTAACCAGCGAAGTAGAGCTAGAGCACTTAGGCAACTAGGCATGGTTGATCTTATGGAAAATGAGTTTAGGGATGCCGAAATTCGTTTCAAAGAATGCCTTGATATTTTCATAAAACTCGGCAATAGACGTGGGATTGCTGCCACATACTATAATCTTGGTGAATTTGAACGAATGAGTGGAAATCTCGAAGATGCTAGGAGCTATTTCAATCAAAGTTTAGAAATCGCCCGTGAAATAAATGCAAAAATGGGTATAGCGGTAAATCTAAGGCAGCTTTCTTTAATCGCAAAAGAGCAGGGGCATATTGAGGAATCTCAAGAACTCTTGAACGATTCAATAACATTATTGTCTCAAATAAATTCACCTTACCTAAATGAAACTATGCAACTACGGAAGTAGAGTCTATGGAACCAATTCTTTCTCTTGGAATCGATATTGGGGGCACAAACATAAAGACTTGCGTAATCGATGATCGTGGAAGTGTGATTGAGAAAGATAGCTTTCCTACCCAAGGAAATCGACCCTATGGCGTAATTCTCAATAAGATTATTGAGAAAAGTAAGCAGGTAATGCAAGTTCACAAAAACATAAGAAGAATTGGGGTCGGGGTCTGCGGACCTACAAATTCTGATCAAGGATTACTTATAACATCGCCAATACTAAAAAATTGGCGCATGGTTCCGATTTCACAGATACTCGCTGATAAATTGAATATTCCAGTTTCAGTAGATAATGATGCAAATGTCGCCATATTTGGAGAATACAAATATGGCGCAGGAAAGGGCTATAAGAATGTAATTGGATTTACTCTTGGTACAGGAGTTGGAGGTGGTATTATTCTTGATGGAAAGATATATAAAGGGAGGCATTGGTTTGGTGGTGAGTTAGGTCACATGACCGTCAAAACGAGAGGAATTCAATGCATATGTGGCAACAACGGCTGTTTAACAGTAGAAGCTTCCACACACAGAATTACTTCAAAATACAGTGAAGAGACCGGCTACAAGGAGAATGTTCAAAATATTTTCGAACTGGCATGGAACAAAAATCCACATGCATTGAGATCAATTGATCCATTTCTTGAAGGAATTTCTGTTGGAATTGCCAATGTGTTAAATATTTTTGACCCAGATTGCATTATCCTAGCTGGAGGTATCGCTAAGGCTGGAGAGAGGTTGTTAAACGCCATTGAGAAGCGAGTGAAAGCTAAAATATTTCCGGGGTTGAATATGCATTTAAAAATTACCACAGCAGAATTAGGTGAATATTCCGGAGCAATAGGTGCTGCAATTCTTGCTGTTGAATCTCAAACGTAAGGTCTAATATGGATAAGAGCGGAAAAACAATAAGAAGTGTGATTAAAGAGCGCCGACTTTTATTGTTTGATTCCAATGTTAGTTATGATGATACAGTAAAGGTCGTCGGTTCCAAAATCAAATCTATTCTTTTCTCAAAATGCCCAGTCATTGTTGCGATCATTGGGGGAGCAGCCGCCGGCAAAAGTACATTCTCGCGATCTGTTACAAAAATGGTTAATCCAAACACCGTTATTATTAGTACGGATGATTTTGTAATTGGCACACGTGACTATCGCAATTTGAATTTCAGCGACTCTAGCCCTTTGTCAAAATATGATTTCGACCTCTTACGTGCAAAATTGGAGGATTTGAAGGTCGTTGGCAGCAACGAACAGGTTCATCTCCCAATGTATGATGATTCTACTGGCGCAGCAGTACCAATTATTGGAGAGAAAAATCCTGATGTCTATAAATCAAAAATTATAGAGGGTCCAATCAACTTGATAATTATAGAGGGTGATTTTTTGCCAGATTGTGCGCTCGATATTTTGATTTATTTGCACATTCCTGATGAGATCCGATTGGAAAATAGAGTTCAACGTGATCTTGAAAAACGAGGATATCTAAAATCATCAGATATCAAAACAAATTTTAATATCCGTCAAAAAAAACAACATTTCCCATACACACTGCCTGTTGCAATGAAAGCGGATATTATTTTATTTGGAAACAAAGATGAAGACGGAATTATGTACATTTTTGATATTTATCAGGAAGGAAATGGACAATGAAAAGTAATTTTTATAACACTGATTTGAAGACAATTATTGCTCACAATGGAGAGGGTAGCATCCGCTTTTCACGCATTTTCGATGATGAGTCGTTTCAAACCAATTGCCACTTTGTTGACTATGCTATTGTCCCGCCAAGTGCATCGATAGGTATTCATCGACATGATCGCTCGGAAGAAATATATATCGTTATAGCTGGATCTGCACAAATGACCCTGAACGATACTCAGATCGATGTACGCCCGGGAGATGTTATCGTCAATCCAGTTGGAGGGGTTCATGGCTTGGTGAACAATAGTGAATCAGAAGTGCAAATTATTGTAGTGGAAATTGGTACAACAAGATTACTCGAAGACCACCAATGACTTGTTTTCGATATCCTGATCAAAGGAGATGCATCAAATGAAACGACAAAATAACAAGTCATGTTGCCTCTATGTGTTCGGTCTTTTATGCTTTGCCGGCGATGAAGAGGAATCCATAATTCTTTCACGTACGCAGATGGCAACTATTGGCTGGGAATTTTCAGCATTGATTTTGGGGGATGCAAAACCAGACCAGGGTGATGATAGTACTTTTTTTAAACTCAAATTGTCACATATAGATAACCCTATCGCATTTCGGGAATTTCTCGATATCTCCTTGGATAAGGTTGTAGATGATATCCAGTTTGGTTATTACCACAATCGTGCCATTTTTCGTTTTACGTTTAATCCGGAAACTAAATTTCACGTTATCCGAAGTGCAAGAGGAAAAATTGCAAGGCTTGTTCGCGAGAAGTGTTTTGATCACTTTAATGCGAAGATAATTTCAGAGAAACCCTCGGAACTTGTCCGCACAAATAATTCTTTACAACTTCAGCATATATATTCACACACATTAATTGTTATTCCTAATGGAATAAAAGTACTCAACGAAGAGATTGCCAGTGTCAAAAACCTGAAATATGATCCTGTATTTACAATAAAGAGTACATCATATGGCTTCCATCTAATGGGTAGTTCCTCCAATAAATTCCCTGTGCCGACTGGAATTTTCCCTCCTAAAAAACATTATGTAAGAATAAGCCCTCCTAGTACAATTGTATACTTAGATGGCTCAACTCTTGATGAGAATCTTTTTGCATATATCCTGGATGCCATTTGCTATGGAGGGTTATATCCAAAATACAAGGAGGATCTAGAGAGAGCGAAAGTCAACGGAAAATATTTGCCACATAACCTATGGTCGAATGATTTAATGCTCAACGTATTCAGACTTTTGACAGATTCAGTGGGCGCTCATGGTTTCAATGATACTTCTCTCTTGATCACTCAAACTGGTCTACTAATAGGTGTCTTGGCAATACTAATATCTATAATATTCATTCGTTAATAATAGTTGCGTTGAATGTTTGAGGTTTCACATCTACTCTCTGTGTTTTAGTTTGATAAGATGTAAGCAAATTTGATTCTGTTTGCCACAGGCTGTCCTTATCATAGATGGTTAAAGTGGTTGGTCATTCTATATTAAATTGATACTAATATCAAAAGGAATGCATCTTAATGAAGTTATTAATTACAGGATTGAGCGGCTTCGTCGGTACTTATGTAGGAGTCGCCGCATCTAATCAATTTGAAATATTTGGTACATATAATAACAATCTACCATCCATCAAGAATCTAAGTGGTTCAATGAAGGTAGATTTAACTGACAAAAAAACAGTTTTCAATTGTATAGAAAAGATAAAACCGGACATTGTTATTCATGCTGCGGGGACAAAAAATGTAAATTATTGTGAAACTCATCCCGAGTATGCATTTGAAAGCCACGTAGTAAGTACACGGAATCTTGTAGATGCGTTGCATGGGTCATCAGCGCCTCTCATATATATATCTACAGATTGTGTATTTGATGGCATTAAGGAGTTTTACAGCGAGAATGATGAAACATCACCTGTAAACCAATATGGCAAGGTGAAACTTATCGCAGAAGAATACATTAAACAAAACACATCTAATTATCTTGTAGTGAGAATAAGCCTTATGTTTGGGTGGACTGTTGGAGAACAGCTATCTAATACAGTTCAAGACGTTATCCTGAACCTAAGAAAAAATAACACAATAACCCTATCACAGACATCATACAATACTCCCCTCTACGCCCGTGATGCATGCCAAATCATAATTGAACTGGTAAAAAACAACACCTACAATGGAGTCGTCCACCTTGCTGGAAATACACGTCTGAGTCGATATGAATTGGGAATTACTACTGCAAAGATGTTCAGCTTTGACGAGAAATTAATCATTCCGACAACTGAAAATCTTCCCAACCGCCCCGTCAACTCCTGTTTATCAATGAACTACATTCCACAGAAACTTGGACTATTACCATGCGAGCTACTAGATGGCTTGGCCAGTATGAAAAGAGATGAAAATATAGCTTTTCATGGAGATGCATATGCAAAAGATATTAGTTGATGTAACTAGAGCTGACCAATATGAGACAGCAATTGGTTTTAATGTGCGACATTACTTTAAAAGCCTGGGGAAGGAAAAACAGAATGAAAATAAATATTTCATTTTGATCGATGAAAACGTTCATCGATTGTTTATAGACACTCTTTTGCAAGACCTAACATCGCGAATATTTGAAGTAATAGTTGTTCCTTCTGGAGAGAAATCAAAATCACTGGATACTTATAAGTGGATTATCGATGAATTATCTAAGAAGGAAATGCTGCGAAGATCAAATCTTATTTTAGTTGGAGGCGGTGTCGTCATGGATTTGGGTGGGTTTGTCGGCGCTACTTATATGCGTGGTGTGCCAACCATTAATATCCCTACTACCTTAGTAGCTCAAATTGATGCTGCCATTGGAGGAAAAGTTGCAGTCAACCATAAAACGGCAAAGAATTTGGTTGGGGCGTTCTACAATCCGAAAATGGTCCTAGTTGATCCACAATTCTTAACAACACTAAATAAAAATCAAATCCGTGATGGGCTTGCGGAAATAATTAAAATTGCAATTGTTTATTCCCCAGAATTGTTTGATATTCTTGAAAAGAAGATTATAGATATTTTTTCACTTGAACAACATATTATTCAAAAGATTCTGTTATTATCAATACAATCTAAAATAGACTTACTAAAGAGCGATCCATTAGAAAATAATCTTGAAAGAGTACTCAACTTCGGTCATACACTCGCTCATCCAATTGAAACTATTAATAAGCATGAAGATATCTCTCATGGGCATGCTGTTGCTATCGGCATCGCGGTTGCAACACGGTTTGCCTCCGCTAAAGGATTCTGCTCAAAAGAGACTTCAAACAGAGTACTGCGTGTTCTGGATAATGCCGGCCTTCCAACGACGTTGTCCGGATTTGATTATCAAGAATTATACAAAGCTATTCAAATGGTAGTTCGTGTTAGGAATGGCAACATTAATCTTGTCGTACCTAATGAGATTGGACGACCGTTAATCATAAAAGATGCCTCAATAGAAGAGCTTTTAACTCACATAGTATAATAATAATCTACATAATATTTAATTGAGAGGTAGCAATGAAAATTAATCGTGTTGTGGTTATTGTCCTAGATGGTGTTGGAGCCGGGGAGGCACCAGATGCCGAACTTTATGGTGATTTAGGAAGCAATTCTCTTGGAAACACCGCCCTTGCTATTGGTGGTCTAGTTCTTCCTAATTTTGAAAAACTTGGATTAGGCCATATCACTCCTATTAAGGGCATACAACCAATTTCAAACCCAGAAGGTTCATATGGAAAATTGCAGCCCAAATCTTCCGGAAAAGACACAGTTTCTGGGCACTGGGAACTTATGGGTATCTATCTACCAAAACCTTTCCCTACTTATCCCAAGGGCTTTCCGCAAGATATTATTAATGAATTTAAAAATCGTACTGGATACGATATCCTGGGAAATATTGCCGCCTCCGGTACAGAAATTATTCAAACCTATGGACTTGAACATATTCAAACTGGCAAACCAATTATTTACACGTCAGCAGACAGCGTATTTCAAATTGCAGCTCATGAAGAAATTATTCCATTAGAAAAACTTTATAAACTTTGTGAGATTTCCCGAGAAATGTTGACTGGAGATCATGCTGTTGGCCGAGTAATCGCACGCCCCTTCCTAGGAAGTAAATCAGGGCAGTTTAAACGAACTGAAAATCGTAGAGATTACCCATTAATCCCTTTGGGGAAAACCATTCTTGAGAAGTTGGTTGAGGCCGGTAAAGATGTGTATTCCGTAGGAAAAATTGATGATATTTTCGCTCATAGAGGCATAACGAAATCTTTTCATTCTGAAAACAATCCAGATGCCATATCATCCTTGCTTGAAATAATGCCAATGCGATTTGAGGGAATGGTTTTTGTCAACTTAATAGAATTCGACATGATTTATGGGCACAGAAATGACCCCCAAGGATATGCTGACGCATTGAAGAGAGTGGATGAAATAATACCAAAATTGAAAGCAGTAATGCATCCATCTGATTTAATAATTTTTACTGCCGATCATGGGGTTGATCCAACAACCTCAGGTACGGATCATTCAAGAGAATATGTACCGTTAATAGTTTTTGGAGAAAATACTCGACAAGGAGTCAATTTGGGAATACAAGAATCTTTTGGTGATGTCGCTGCGACAATCGCTGAAATATTTTCATTAACACCACCTGAAATTGGTGTTAGCTTTCTGAATAAAATTCTAAAATGACTTTAAAGTGATGGCCCGACATAGTCGGACCTTCACTTTTTTTACTATCCTGATTCCCATTTGTCGCTAACTTTGGGGTAGCGCTTTAATTTTTCTTTGAATACCTTGATAATCTCGTTTTTACCCTTCTTGGTAGTTGCTTCAAATCTGAATACAAGGACCGGCAAATTAGAGGATGCTCGGACTAGCCCCCATCCATTCTCAAGTTCAATTCTTCCTCCAAGTTTTAGATCATCAAAGGTTACAACATTATAGCCATCCTGTTTAAAACTTTGTACTAGTTCCGCCACAATTTTATACTTGGCTCTGTCATCACAATGGGCTTGCAAGGTTGGAGTAGAAATGTAATCTGGAACATCCGAATTAAGTCGAGAGAAACTCTTCTTGGTGTTCGAAAGCATTTCAACTAGTTTTAAGGAAGTGAATACAGCATCATCAAAGCCATAATAAATAGGTGGCCCAAAAAATATGTGACCCGACATCTCCCCACCTAGTGGTGCATTCAATTCATGAAGTTTTTCTTTGATATAACTGTGACCAGTCTTCCAAATAACAGGATTTCCGCCAAACAACCTAATGTTTTCAGGTAAGGCTCGTGAACTTTTCATATCAAAAATGATATTGGCACCCGGATTAGCTTTGAGAATCTCCCGGCTCAAAAATATAAGAAATCGGTCCGGCCAAATAATATTTCCTTTTTCATCAGTTGTTCCAAGTCGATCGCCATCGCCATCAATAGCAAAGCCGATCTTACATTTATTTGACACAGTTTCTCGACCTGTCTCCTTCATCATCCGTTCGTCAGATGGATTTGGAAAATAGTGTTTAAATCTTAAGTCGGGTTCTGTCAGATATTCAACCACTATACAGCCAGCTTTTCTCAATATAGCGGGTAGGATAGTGCCTGCTGTACCATTACCGGCATTGACCAGAACCTTCACAGGACGAGAGATATTAACACGAGAGAGAATATCTTCTGTATAGGTTGGGATAAAATCCACCTGCTCAAGCGTCCCGTTACCAACAGCAAATTTCTCCGAAACAGTTAATTCCTGCAGTTCCTTCATTTCTTTTGGACCGAATGTGTACGAATATCCTAACGCCAACTTAAATCCTAACCACCCATTAGGGTTATGGGATGCAGTAACCATCATCCCCCCTTTCGTTTTGTAATGATATTGTGCTGCATACATGATTGGAGTAAGAACCTGACCTAAAAATACAACATTCACACCGGTAGATAGTAGTCCTAGTATTGCGATAGCTGTTAATTCTTTAGAGCCTGTCCTGAGATCATGACCAACAACAGCAGTACCAATACCACGATTTACCAACATGGTTCCGTAGGCTTTGGCAATAATTTCGATGCTCACTGGGTTTAGTTGTTTATCATTGACGAGACCGCGCAGGTCGTACTCGCGAAACATTGTGGATTCTAAGTTTGCCATGTTTACCTCTTATAGGAAATTATTATTCCCAACATTATACGCTAAGTCTGGTAACTACCACCATCTTTTGTCAAATGAACTTTGAATTAACAGGGGTTTTAAATATTGGATAGACTTAACAATACCTTCTTCCCCGCTCATTGTTGCATCCTCATTTTCAACCGACATAACATAATCATAGTCAACTAATCTCAGCTCAGTAATTAACTTTTTCCATGGAATGTCGCCCCAACCAGGTATGCGAAATCGAAACCCACGATCTATTCTTCCCCAATCGCCATGTGCCAAGAGTCCAGACCTTCGCACATTATGAGGCACGATTTCACCATCCTTAGCATGGACATGAAAAATTCGATCGCCTAATGCTTGAACGAAATACACCGGATCCACCCCTGATAATAATAAATTTGCTGGATCCAGATTGAAACCCCACTCAGGTCGGTTATCTAATAATTTAAGTGTTATTAGCGCCGTTTCGGTATTGTATGCAAACTGTTTTGGGTGACATTCGTGTGCAAACTTTACTCCGTATTTTTGGAAGCTGTCTAAAATCTTATTCCACCGCTCAACAAAAATCGGAGCCATTTTTTCCCAACCATCTGGATCGGGCCAAGGAAACCATCTCGAATAATCTTCACAACCACAGAATCCGCATACAATTGGCACTTCCATTTCTGATGCTAACTGGGCAGTCAAGATCAATCGCTCAGTTCCGTAAAAAGCTTTTTCTTCAGGAGTTCCATAAAATATCAGATCTGTATCATTGCCATAAGGACCCAAAACTAATTGTCCCTCTGAGTGATTGCCAAGGGCTGAAATAGAAAGCCCATAATCTTTAATTTTGTCTACTAGGTGTTTTGCGTTTTTTCCTTTCAGCAAGTCCGCCATATCGACATGGGTAGAATTCTTTTCTACTGAAATTTCAACGGTCTCATAACCAAGATCAGCCGCTTTTTTTAGTGCTATATCTAGTTTGTAGTTATTGAATACTGAAAGTACAAGCCCAATTTTCATCTGCAATATATCCTAAGAATTTATTAGGTCAATGATGGGTATCAATTCTGGAAGGGTCTGAATCTCATAATCAAATTCCGTACTTTGCTTTCCTTTCACAATTTCGTCGCGTCCAGGTCCAACTTTGATAGCAATCATCCCCGTTTTTTTAGCTCCATCTAATTCCTGATCATTCCCATCGCCTACAAATATTGTTTCACTTTCGTTTAGATTGAGGCTTGATGCTGCTAGTTTGTATATTGCAGTATCTGGTTTTAAAATCCCAACCTCATACGAGAAAATTACGCTATCAAAATATTGCTCGATCTCCAGCAAGCCCAGCACATTCTTGGAGACAGATGATGTGTTAGTTACCAAACCAACCTTCAAACCCATATTTTTCAAGCTTTTCAGTGTGAAATCACACCCAGGCAATTTATGCACCTGATTTTCTTGAAGTTCAATTTCGATTTTAGATAACTCATTCGCAAATTCTGGAGTAATTTCTTTTCCAAGATCTGCCAATGTTAAAACAATCCTTTCATCTACTGTAAGGATTTCGCCCCGCGCAGAAGGTTTGGTGAATTTTTTCCATGATTCAATAAGGTCATTTTGATTTACCCCTGCCCTCATAGCAATAGTCTCTTTAGCCTGTAAATAATCCGACATCTTTATTTCAGCTAAAGTATCATAGAGATCAAATAAAACGGCACGAATAGTCAATTCGGTTTTTCCTTTTCTTGGTTAGTCTAGATGATTTAGACCTGACCTGTACGCTTCCACAGTTACACCGTAGAATTCTGCCATCATATTATCATCATTGATGTCAATATTTCTTTCCTTTGCTTTTGCAATATCCCCCAGTAATTTATATCTTCCGTCATAGGATTGTCCGTCTGGCAAAATTGCCCCTCTGAGCTCGCCGGCACCTAACAATTGCATTGGGGAAAGGTATTTGGCACCTTGAAAATTAACGCCTTTCAAGTCTGATTTACTAAACGAGCAATCTTGTAAATACGCATTCCCAAAGTTTGTCTGCCAGAGATTCGAATTAATAAACTTGGCATTTCGCAAATTAGCCGATGTAAAATCAGCATTCCAAATAATTGCAGAGTTAAAATCAGCTTCTTCCAGAAAACTACCAGAAAAGTCTGCATTTTTCAAATTGGCTTTGCGAAAGTCGGCTCCACCTAAATTCGCCGCCCTGAAATTTACCCCCTCGAGGTTGCAAAAGCTAAAATTAACATCATCCAAATCAGATTTTTCCAAGTTTGCATTTAATAAGATTGCCCCTTTCAAGGTTCCGTCACTGAGCCAGTTTTTGGAAGAAAGTTCCAAAGCAGCTCTGTTTGATAATATTCTATCAATACTCCCTAATTCTCTAATAAGCTGGTGTTTTTTTTCTCTCTCATCTCTTCGTTCGTAAAGCCAGTCAATCACAAATACGGTAAGTCCCATACCGAATAATTCAACGCCAACAATATTTTCTAGGAAATCTGACAAAGCTTGTTCAGGTGCCTTCCCCAATTGAACCTGGAAATAAATCGCTATAGTTGAACCTAATATTACCAACAACAAACCGACGAGTCTTATTGTGGGGAAAGTTTCTCTTCTTATCTTTCTCATGGATTAACCTTTTTTGACTTATTATCGCGGCTGGCGAGTATTCAAAAAGTATTCTTGAATCAATATACTTACAAAACTATATTTTCCATATTCATATTCCAAGTATAACCCGCTATGCCCGACTACATCATTTAGAATCTGTAAAGCATACGAGGTGGATTTTCCTGAAATTTTCTCAAGGACCGCAATAACTTCTGATTTATCTATCATTGCCACATTTTTTTCTTTCATTAATATTGCGATGTCAATAAAAAACTCTTGTAGTCTGTCCAGAGAAATAGCGAGATCCGACTTACTCATTTCAAGCAGCAAGTTTTCAACAAACAATCCTACTGAGGCGTCAATGTTAGTTGGAAATTTACCGTATCTATGATAAGTTAACACAAGCATATTTAAGAATAAAGGATTTATTATCAATGTCTTAATATCAGGGTTTTCCTTAAGAAAAGAGTTAAATTGTTCTTGAGTAAGAGCGGGGATTTTCTTAGCAATAAACTGGTGAATTTGATCAAGATTCCAAGACTGAAGCGCATATGGTGTAAACGCTGGGAGATGGTTTTTTCTTTCAAACGAAGAGGTTCTCATTGTTATCAAATATTTATTCCCTGGGTACATTGCCGAAAACTCATTAATCTTTTCTTCAACAAGATGTCGTCGCTCTGCTCGAATTTCATCCAAAGCATCGAACATTAACAAGCATTGTCCTTTTTCTAAATACAAGATGACTAACTTCATCACCAAATCGATATCCTGAATACCTTGCAAAGTAAAATAACCCCTCATAATCTCTATCATGGTAGACTCATTCAAGCTGGACAGTAAAGATGCCTTTAACCAAATTGGAAACAGCCCTTTTGAAATTCCAATCAAATTTACTTGTGAATTATCCTGCTTGAGGATGGACGTTGCATTGGACACCTGAAGATATTTTAAGAAATATGTCTTGCCAATTCCCGGGGAACCCAAAATAACCGCTCGAGTATTTTGCTTCAAAAATTGCTCAATATTCAGACTCTGTATCTGTCCTTCATCCTCCGATTCTGAAGTAAACGCAACAAAATTAGTGGTCATGAAATCTTCACGGATTAAGGGAGTTTCATCAATCATCCGTCGTAAATATTCTCGAACTATTAACGAATCACCTTCCATAGATTTAGAACTAGGAGAAAGTGGCTTAATTTCAGACAGGGAGCGTACAAGATTCGTGTAATTAGATATATTTTCATTCGAAAAGGTATCGTCAATGTTTGCTTGTTGCATTAAAATTCCACCTAGGGATGGGTATCGTGTTGCATAAAGAGAAACTTTTTCGCGCAAAGTTGCATCAACTATTTCTCTTAAGTACACTTCTTGTTCATTTATTTTGGATCGAAAATAACCTTCCATATGACTAAGCAATTGTAGCGTTCCACCAATTTCTTCATAAAGAGGCGGGTATCGATTCTGCAAGACTACAATTTTTGCCAAAAGTGAGGTTTTTATTTTTTTATCTGAAACTTGCTTTTTAGCCAGATGACGTAAAAAAAGAAAAGATTGGATTGCCCTCTTAACTTTTCTTGGATTATTTTCAAGACCTATAGAAAAAACCTTTGCAAAATTTTCAGCATCCTTGCCAGGGTAAAGATTTAAAATCATTTCTTCTAAATCTTCTTCAGTAAGACGAGGTAAATTTATTGGCAATTGCACCAGTTTTTCGAAGTAATTATTTCCAAAAGAAATAATATCAAGATTATTATCATCTAGTTTCTTTGAAATATCAATTAAATCTTTGTATCTTAAAATAATTGCTTTTTCTATAATTGACTGGTCTACAGCAAGAACAAAAACACAATTCCTTATTTCAAGGAATAGTTTCATGGCCTCTAATATCTGCACAGCTTTTTCAGGCAAGCATCTATCAAGATCGTCAATAAACACAACCAAAGGGCCATGAAATGTGATCTTGTCAATAATCCTTTGAAATTCATTTGTAAATGTATCAACAAAAGCAATGTGGTCTTTGTAAGTTTTTTGTTCACTAAATTTTGAGAAGTCAATTCCGAGTTTAAAACTGAAAAGCTTCAGTATCTCTCCTGGGTTAGACGCCCAAAGTGCAACGATTGCAAGGATCGATTTAATTAGAAAATAGTAAAAAGCCGAATTGGTCGATATGAATCCCCACCCCCACCGATTCAATACATTTTCGAAAGCACTTATATCGCTTCCAAGAAACAAAAATACGCATAAGGCTAAAAGAAAGAATCGAAAAATGTATTCGATCAACTTCTTGATTACTTCGCTGAACCCTCTTAATAGTCTTATTCTGTCTAACCAAATCTGTAACTTTATCCAAACAACTTGATACAATGGTCGATTTATTGTTGTGTCATTTAGGATTTTTTGTATCAAAGCTGCCCATAAATTCTCTTCCTTGTCATATTTCCAAGAATGAAACCAAATAGGATATATTCCCTTTTTGCGTAGATCGTCATCCATCATCATCAAAAAACTTGTTTTACCGCTCCCCCATTCACCAAAAATGCCAATCGACAAAGGTGTATTTTCTTTTGTAGATTCTGCAATCTTTTCACAAACTGGTTCTACTAAATTTTTATATTGCAGAAGATCTTTGTTGGTAGGTCTATCTGAAATGTTGTCATGCCCTCCTGGGGACTTAGTCTTTGCTTTCAAAAACCAATTATTAAATAATTTTTTACCAAACTTGACTATGGCTGATGGTGGTTGATTATCAATTTCAAACATAGATGGTCCCTTGGCTTAAGTATTTAATTGTAACTGTATTCGAGTGTATGGTAATGCGTGAATGTGACCTGAAAAATCCCATTTTATCTAACTCTAATTGGTTGGTCCGTACCTGTTTTTAGTTTGAATATACACTATTTTTCAAGTCGTAACAACATTATCGTCAATTTTTGACTTTCGGACTTAGGAGGCAGGAATAAAAAGATCATACTTATGTTAAGTAGTTATGCCGTTTCCTTGAGAAACGGCATAACGTATTCAAATTTATTGGTTTTTTGCTGTGCTACGAAAAATTCAAGCCTCGTTACAAATACAAGTTTTATTGTTATAGATTGTTAAAACATGTACATCCATAGGCTCTCCAGATCTTTTACCTCTCGCCCAATCAATCTGTTCCATGCAAGATTAAGTTCCAAATCAAACAATAAACCACTGTTCAATGTTGATAATTGATAAGTCACTATATTTTTGGGTAGATACAATAATGGATTTCTGTTTATATATAGAGACAATTTAGCCCGCTTGTCATGTTTCTTTCCTTGAATTTCTGTTGGTGACAACGTGGTAAATAATATTTTTCTGTTATCCATTGCTGTGCAAATTAGTATTTGAGGATCATCAAATACTTCAGTCACATTCAAATTGAGATCATCCCCGATGGTTTTGGCAACAATTTTGTTAAGCCATTGAATCGGATCGTCTACTCTAACATCAAGAGACAATTTTTCTCGTTTAATACGCAAATCCTGCACAGCCCAACGAAAAACCTGTTCGCGCAGGTCGTCAATCGCTCTCCTCTGGCGCTCATTCCCCATACTAATCAAAGCCCCAAAAAAGATCACGGCGGATGCCACTACAATGGCCAGAATTATTTCCATTTTTTATATATCCTTTTCTGTCTTCCTAATTTTGTTTATATCGAACGAAGTATCTTTTGCCTGAGCAGACATGACCCTGAATATCTCACCTAAGCGATCCAATGCCTTGGGACGGGGATCCACCACACTGGCAGATGCAACTACTAAGAACAGGCCTAACAATCCAATGATCTGCCAGAGCGGAAAAGAGGAACGAGAAGGCTCTGAAGTTTTTTCAGGAATAGGCGTTGCCCAAAATGGCGTTGCTGACGGCGGTATTTGTGTTGAGATTGGTGTTGTTGAAGGTGTCAGGGTGCTAGTTACAGTTGGGGATGGAGGCAGCGTGGCGGTTGAGGTCGCCATCACTGGGATCACAATCCTGCCTGTATCCCGTCCGCACAACCCATTGACATCGCAAGCCACTGCCAGCACAAGATATTCTCCAGAAGGAGCCAGAGTTCCATCTGCAAAGCGTCGATCCCAGGAAATGGGAAATGACACCTTGTTGGGATTCAATCCCATTACCACGTCCGACCAGCGATTCTGCGGATCACGGATTGTCACCTGAATACTGGCAATCGGGAAATGATTTGGAGACACCTTCAACTGACCGGACTCCCATATCCACCACCGTTCAGAAATCGATACGGCCGGCGGACCATTATCCACGGTCAGTGTGACAGAAACCACATCACCCACATTACCAGCCCGGTCCATTCCGCGCATTTGTAGGGTGTACTCTCCGTTCGGTACCTCATTGGAATGCCATAGATAAGACCAGGTACTCCCCGTCCCTATAGACACGGCCTGCCAGGTAACCCCGTGATCAAGAGAAATTTCGCCGCTAGCAGGACCAGACATTTGATCTTCCAACGACCCTGCTACAGGCACATCTCCCTGCACCACCTCCCCATTTGAATGCGAGGTAATTTGCGTAACGGGCGGAATGGTATCCACACGGATTACTTTGGATGCCACCACTTCATTTCCAGCCACATCCCTGGCATGGATCAGTACCCGATGGTTTCCATCCATGAATTGGATTGGGAATGAAATCCAGGTTGCGCCTTCATCTGTGCTGCCATTAAGGGAAGAAAGCCCGGAGATCGCATCCTTGGCGGTTGCCGATAGAGTCACCTGTGACACATACCAGCCATTCTCGCCATCCATTGGAGGCAGGATCACTTCCAATTCAGGAGGCGCGGCATCGCGCTGCCATTTGGAAGAATCACTGGCTGTGCGTCCGCTGGTTGAAGTTACCTGATAATTGGCAATTCCAATACCTTCTGGCAAGGGTAGACTGCAAATACTTCCACATGTGAATGGGACTCCATTCAAATCTCCAGTGATCGTCACATCAAAACCTTGCTGATCGCTAGCATTCAATTCGAGAGACTCCTTCCCTCTGCACCAGCCAGCGTCGCCCCATCGGTCGCAGACCACTAAGCCAATGATCTGGGGAGGTAAAGGGGTTGGCGTAGGGGATGGCGTATGGGTGTTGGTTGCGGTTGGTGTAAAGGTAAAAGTTGATGTAGCCGTGTTCGTCGGTGTGAAGGTAGGTGTAAACGTCTGGGTTGGCGTATTTGTGAGTGTCGAGGTAAAAGTTGCGGTTGGCGTAAAGGTAAAAGTTGATGTAGCCGTGTTCGTCGGTGTGAAGGTGGGTGTAAACGTTCGGGTTGGCGTACTTGTGAGTGTCGGTGTAAAAGTTGCCGTTGGAGTACCAGTTACCGTAGAGGTAGGTGTGGGCGTGGCTGTAGATGGCGGGCCAACATATGTCACATCGACGGACCGGAAATCCACATACCCACCTGATGCCGTTAACGACCAGGAACGGCAACCGGAAGGCACGGTCAATTCCATGCTGACAAAACCTGGCAGGCCCGTTCCGGTTTGTAGATCCCAAGTCTGAACGGCAGAACAAGCTCGCAATACGGCATTCCCCACGCTCGAATCAGGTGTGAAGGCGACCATCGCCTCAAAATACGAAACCCTTCGATCAAAGGAACCACTTGCCTGCCCACCGTTGCCCAACCGGGTAACCCATTCCCAGCACCCTGAACTGCAAACGGCACCGCCTTCTTCAGGCGGCAGAGCAGAGGTTTCACGGTGATTCAGGTACACATAGTGAACGGACCCATTCCAGTCGATATACCCTGTGTCGTGTGCCTGGTCATAAGTTCTACCCTCCAGTAAGGCAATGGCAGCCAACGGCGCTGCATTGGTGGATGTCGTAGTCCACAGAAAGAGAACAGGGAGTAATAATGAAAGTAATCCAAGTCGAACACGTTGCATACAAAACTCCTAATATTCCTGAAAATCCTGAATGCCGAGGTGGAACAAGTAAAACAACAAAACCACCAGTGCCAGGAGCACCAGGCAGGCGATCATGAAAACCTTGAGTGAGATCACGAGCCCCAGCAGATAACCGGCGAAGATGCCGATTCCAATACCGGTAAAGAACCGAATCATCTCACTTCCCTGCTTCCGTATTCAGGATCATTTTCAAGCGATGCTCATCCAGGACGAGGCGATATTCCCAAAGCAATCCCTGCATGGGCAGGGACTCAAACCAGGTTTTCAGACCGAACCTGAACCGCTCTTCAAAATCTCCCTGCCGAAGCAGGACACCGTCCATTTGAATCAGAGTTTGCACTGGCGCCAAAGCAGATTGCACTTTGCTATTATGAGCATTTAACCAGTTCAGGAACAGCTTCAGGCGAACGTCATCGAGCCGAAACGCCTGTTTGGAAATATCCACCGGCATCTGGTCGAGTAATTCATTCAAGTCATTCATCGATCCCATCCATTGTCTCTTCGAGACATCAACCAGGCTGAATAAAGAACGCCCACACCCACAATCGCACAGGCAAGTGGGCCACCACAACACACCAACAGGAAACGCAACACCATCGCGGTCATCAGAAACCCAGCCTCCGATCATCTGCCTGCGGCGAGGGTTGGTTGATCCGAGTGTCTTCCTGCTCCTCGATCCTCACTGCCAGGAATTCATCCAATAATTTGGATAAGGCGGTTGGAAGCATGTTCTCCAATGCAGCGGATGCCTTTTCCTGCCATCCATCGGTCGGCAAATAATCGGTTGGATGGGAAGCGATCACTTCCTCAATCAGCGCCTTCACTCTCGCTGCATCGGCACGCGGCAGTGGCTTGATCTGGGTCAGGGTTGGTGGCTGCCAGCGACCGCCGATACGTGCCCGCAACCAGCACTGCAGGGAAGGCAAGTCTAGAGTCATATTGCCATAGCGCACCGTGGAACTCAACGTGGCGCGGATCAAGTCGGCATCCTCCGGATCTGGGGAGAAGAACATTTGCGTGGAAGTGTTGGCAAGCATGGCTTGCACGACCGGTTCCATGCCTTCCACCTTGCGCATCATCGAGAGCGACTGCGCCAGGACGAACATACGCGCGCCGAACTTGGCACCCTCCGCCAGCATGGACTCCAACCGCATTCCTGAACCAATCTCCTGCGCTTCATCGACGATGAAATAAAACGGGACGGGTTTTTCCAGAGTCGCCTTGCGATAGGCGGCATCAAAGACGTTGTACAGGACACTTGCCGTAAGCCTTGCTCCTTCGCGTCCCATCTCACCGGAAGGCAATCGCAACACGATCCAGGCACGTTCCTCGATCCATTGGTTCATCTCCACAAAACGATCCTGGTGCATGGCAGAAAACAACCAGGGTGAGAGTTCCAACGCCATCACCTTCGAGAGCACCGGGCTGATTACTTCCGTGACCCAGCCCTGACTCCATTTGTCGCCTTCGCCCGTCTGCCCCAACAAGGCATCCAATGCCAGAGCCCCCATGCGTTCGCCGGGAGGCAATAGCGCCATCGCCTTGTGCCGCCATGTTTTGTTGAACGCCATGAAGACCACATGCAGGAGTCCAAGACCCGCTTCGGGGTGATGTTGGTTCCAAACATGTGCGAGACGGAATAGACCCAACAAGGCTGCCTGCATGCGCGGGCCCCAGTAGTCATCCCAAATGCGCCGACCGATCTGTACGATGGCATTTCCGGCCCAGGTGAAATCGGGAACGGCCAACAAGTTCAAGGGAATGACCTGGGGTTGATCCGGCGTGACGATTCTTAATCTCTTGATCGCCTTGCTTCTTTGCTCTTCCGGCAATTGGGCAATGGCATCCAAAAATGCATCTGCTAATGAAACATGTGGGTCTGTGAGGAAAATGCCAGGCGCGTCGTCGCCTCTGGCGATGAGTTGTTCGAGCATGGCAAAAACGAACGATGACTTGCCCGAACGACTCCCACCGGTAGCGAGTCCATGACCATCCGGATCCACGCCAACGAGTTCACCTGTGGCGACACTCTGCCCGATTTTGAACCCAGCTTCGAGCAACGGCTGGGAAGGTGGCGGCGCCGGCACTTCCTGCCAGACGGCACGATCCAACAACCCGGAACCTTCTCCCAATTGCAGGGGAGCAATCAGTCCGGCGAGTTCACCCGCAGGTATTGGGAAAGCATGTTTTTGGATCTCGGGCCAGACCGCATCCATTGGACTCCAGGACTGTTGTCCTGCAAGCAATGGCAACTCGAATGGGGCGGATAATGTAAGCGCTACTTTCAACAATGGCTCCTGAATTCGTTTTTCCAGCACCTCCTTGGGGATCGAACGCCATTCCAACCAGTTGCGAATGCCCCAGGCGCTTGCCAGACAGATCGATATGCCTGCGACCACAAACAGGAGCACAGGCAATGGATTGAACCACCCGGCAAACAGGATGCCGCCGCTGATGCCCGCAATCATCATGCCAAGGAACAGACCCGTGCGCAGGCAGCCCAACTGCAAGCCCCATGAATTAGGTGTGTCATTTCCTACACCGCCTTCCGTGCCATACGAATAGGCGGACAGGCTGCGCAATTTTTCCTGCAAACGATCTTCATTGCCGAGGAGCCATAAACGAAGGTCTGCTTCCTTTCCTTCACGAGCAGCACTGATCAGCCGGCTGCCAATGGCAAGCAAGGGATCGCTGTCTTTGGCCGAGGCAATGAGCGAAGGCAGTCGATTCGATGACTGCAAAACATATCCCTCACTACGAACATCAACCATACCAATGGAACGCCAGCGTGAATGTTGGCCGGTCATCGCCGCCCAGGCTTGCACGACTCCTTCGGCCACATGCGGAGGCAGATATAACCGAACGCGCAATCCTTTTGGCGACGCAACCCATTCCACAATAGCCGGAAAAGGAAGTTGTCCCATCCAGCTCATCACCTGCGCACGCAAGTCATCGAGGGCATGCGGAGCAAAGAGCAATTCCCAACCCTGCCATTCGCCTGTGCACAGTGGACAATTTTCAGGAGTGGACGCGAATTCATAACCACAATGAATGCATACATACCCGCAATGCGGGTGCATGTACCCGTTCTTTGGATGGATCATCGTGTGACTCCTGTAGCGCCTAACTGCTTCCAAAACTGTATCCATGGTGGAGGAATGGAGACCAATACCGGGAACAATGCACCGCGACCAGCAGATGGTGCCGCGAGGAATACACGCGGCGGCAAACGTGAGGTGGTCTCGGCATTCTTGCGTGCTTCACCTTCCGGCACACCCAGTGAACGATAGAAGGCGAAGGCTTCATCAGGACCAAGCCGACCGATGAACGCCGTGGATGCCAGACCCAATGAGGTGGGATTTTTCATCAGGTCCGCAGGCAGGTGGGTGATGAGGGTCACACCCACGCCACGCTTGCGCGCACGTCTACCTAATTCATCCAACAGATCAGTAAAAGGACCACTGCGCAACAAACGCCAACCTTCATCAATGAAAATATCCATCGGCTGTTTTCCGACCGTGACCGCATGATATAAAAACCATGCCAGGACTGAATGCACGATGGCGCGGTTCTCTTCCCGCAAAGAAGACAGATCGAAGTTCCACCATTGACCGGCAGGGAAGTGCGGAGAGAGCAAGGCTTTGGGTCTATCGAAGAAACCCTCGAATAACCCACCGCGCATGAAGGGGCGTAACAATGCCATTGGCATGGCGGCTTCCGGCACATTGATCGTTCCCAACGTCTCCACGAATTCCGCAATGGACATCGCACCGGGTCTGCGTTCCCATCTACGCTTTACGGCTTCATGCAAAGCGGCTTGTACACCGGGTGATAAAACTGATTCGCCTGCGAGAGAGGCGATTAGGAAACGAACAGCCAGCAATAACTCTGCCGGGTTCTCCCCTTGAAGCGGATGGATCAAACAAGTGTCTTTAGCTTCCGGGATACCTGCCGGCACCACCCTGCCTCCGACCGCATCACAGAGTTTGTTATTCTCGCCTTCGGGATCAATGGAAATGACCGTGCGTCCTTGCAGCAAGCGCTGCAACATGATCCAGCGCAAGAGACTGGTCTTGCCTGCGCCCGGTTCACCAAGAATTAAAGTTGTCGCATGGGGTGGAGGTGGAACAGCCGGATCAAGTCCCTTGGTAAAGGAGAAATGCACATCGCGTCCATCACGGGCATGCGTGCCGATCCAGACCGAGTCATCTACAGGCAGGACCTGTCTGGATGGTGCAGGCATTAATGGAAGAGTCTCTTCAAGAAATAAGGTCGGCTCGTCAAGACCGGGAAATAATTTTCCGCCCGGTTGAAAATGATGCAATGCACGTTCAGCAATGTAGAAGAGGCGTTGCGCTGTAAGACCACGTGCGCGCAAATTGGATTCGATGACTCTGCGCGCAGTTTCTGCTTCCTCGAAGCGATTGCGCTCCACAAAGAGCGCATTCATCAACGCGATTTTGAAAGCCGGCTTGCCGAAGGTCAGTTCTGACTCGGCGGCATCCATTGCGTGATCGGCTGAGCGTTCTGCCAGGGAAGGTCTGCGACCAGTCTTCTCGGCCAGCGCCATCATGAAACCTTCGAAGAGGGTGCGGCGTGCCCGCAGGGAACCACGCAACACATCGGGTGGCTCGCGTCGCATGGATAAGGAATACATCACTGGCAGATTCGGATAAAAGACATCTGAGGTGAGACGCGACCAGGGGCGATCTGTCATACCGGGTACACCCGTGCCGCGCGCAGAGAGAGGCAGTAGATAACCACCCGGAAAGAGCAGATGATCTTCCAACACTTCCACGGCTTCGGAAGCAATCGAGGCGGCGAATTGATCTTGAGGTTCAGGCATGGAGCGAATGATACAAAAAGAAACAAACAGGTGTTCCGTCTGTGTCGCTTCCTGTTTGGAGAATATCCCAAATCTGTGCGATGTATAATTCGACACCACATCCAAGATCGTCCATCCCAACTGCATGGAGTCCGCATGAAATCGAATCTTCAACTTCGCAGTGTTTTTCTTCTCCTGATCCTGGCCCTGACGGCCTGTCAGCCGGCGAACGGCGGTCCGACCGCCACCTCCACTCCTCCACCTGCGCTCATTGAAACATCGACCCAGGCACCTCCCACTGCGCGCCCCTCTCCCACACCACTGGAATTGGAATATCCCATATCCGAGTGGAATCGTGTGGAACTCAAGAATGTGTGTATTCAACTGGATGAGCTTTATGATTCGCAAAACACATCCTCAAACACAGAGAGCCATAGAAACCGGTTGGTAAAACTTCTGCACGAACTGAATTTAAATACCGATGCAACCTCGGGAGATTGTGATGCCACATTGAGTGTAGCCGTTGGGTTTTTCGATGACTCATCCACATACTCCGCCCAGGACACAGGCTCATCATTTGAATGTGTCACGGGTCAGAGCTTCCACGGACTGATGGTACTTATCGCCACGGAACTCACGCCACTTTACACAACGATCAGTAATAATACAGGCAACGCACCTTATGTAACCTTTGGCGGCTGTCCGGATCAATCCATCCTTTTTGATACCGCCTGGACTCAATCCATCCTGGAAGGTCTGAGCCATCTTCTCGGTCCCTCAATAATCACTGCGATGTATAAAAGCAAGGACGATATTCATCGCATGGCAGCGTTCGGCGCCTCCCAGGCGCTTGGACCCGATGACCTTGCCATCCTGCCTGATGTGATCGAGGCGATCAGTATAAACACGAATATCGACTCCCGCACTCAAATTGCCAATGGCATCCAAAACATGGGGGAGCCGGCTCAAGAGGCAGCCAGTGTGATCGTGCCCTCCTTGTTGGATGAATTAAAAACCAGTGGTGTGGATCCCATCATGCCGGGACTACTCGATCAATCCATCGTAGAGACATTCGGCAAGCTTGGTCAAGGCTCGAAGGATGCCGTTCCGGTTTTACTGGAGATGCTTGACGATCCAAACAGCCCGGTCGCTGCAGGTACCATCCTGCAAGCCTTGGGCAATATCGGACCGGCGGCGGAGGCATCCATACCCGTCCTGCTGGAAAAGGCGCAGGAGGGTGAGCCCTATGCGGTGGAAGCAATTGGAAAGCTCGAGGTGGTGAATCCGGAGATCCTGTCGGTGTTGATGGAAATGGCTGAGAATCACAAACAGAATTTCTGGATGAGCGCGGTCGCGATGGAGGCTCTTGCCAGCCTGCAACCCCAATCCCCCGAGATCCTTCCCTTCCTCCTGTCGGCTGCCGCGGACAACGACCCGGTATTTGCAAAAACAGCCATCCGATGTTTGGGTCTCTCAGGCACCACTTCCCCGGAAGTGTATCAACTGTTGAAGAAATCCATTTCATCTCCGGATGATGGTATGCAGTTCGAGGCGATTGATGCATTGAAGACTCTGTCGCCCGGCTTCGGACTCCAGGTGAAGGAAACAGTTCCCACTTTGCTGGCCATTGCACAAAAACAGGATCAGTTTTCGCTGGCACCCCATAGCGCCATCGATGCCTTGAGTGTAATTGAAAAGGATTCCCCGGAAGTCATTGCCGCCTTTAACAACATACTCTCCACCACCCATGTGCTCAATGATTTTGCCCTTGATCAAATGGGACCTGAATCGCGCGAGTTGGTTCCCGCATTGATCGAAGCGCTCAAAGCGAACCAGATCGGCGGCCCGCAGGATATTGCATCACTTACATCCTACCTTCACGCTTTGATTTCGATCACCGGCGAATATCCTGGATACCGTGCGCAGGATTGGCAAGCCTGGCAGCAGACACAGTAAAAGTAGCAATCTCTGCCCTGGATACAATAGGCGGACTCCATGACCGTTTACAATCCTTGCAGCGGATGCAATGAGGCAGCGAAATGATCTTGGGGTTCAGGCATGGGCTGTACGATACAAAAAGACACGGATAGGTGCTCCGTCCGTGTCGCCAGACATCTTTCATGAATGACAGGTTCAGATTCCCCATCCAGTAAACTGAGGGTGCCTGACAAGGTCGGAAATCCCGCAGGCGATGTATGCTCTGTCAAATTGCTTCAGCCCCTACACAGTTTGCATTAAAATAGCCTTGCGTTTACATCAGCAGTATCCAAGTAATGGAACCAGGATCAAAGGAGCAGGTCCATGATTTATCGTTACCTTCGCAATGCAGCCAGTTTATTGATCAGCGTGGGGTTGATTATCACAGTGACAAGCCGAACTGCGTCTGCATCAAAGCCTGCACAGGAATCCATCGAAGCCATAGACACATACATTACGGAACAAATGAATGAATTGGAGATCCCTGGCGTTGCCATTGGCATCGTTCGCGGGGAGGAGGTCGTCTATGTCCAAGGTTATGGTGTTGCAGACGAGGCGGGTCGCGCCATGACGTCGGATACACCATTTTTGATCGCATCCCTGACCAAGTCCATTACAGCACTTGGCATCATGCAGTTGGTGGAGGAGGGCAGGATCGATCTGGATGCCCCCATTCAAAAATATTTACCCTGGTTCCGGGTTGCCGATGAAGAAACATCATCACAAATTACCATTCGTCACTTACTCCATCAAACCAGCGGATTTTCTGAACGTGAGAGTTATGTACGCAACCTGGATGGCAATTCATCTGAGAACGCGCTGGAGGCAAGTATTCGTGATCTGAATACGGCGGAGTTGAGCTTTCCACTGGGCGAGAGCTTCGAATATTCGAATACCAACTATGACATTCTTGGTTTGATCATTCAATCCGTCTCCGGACAATCCTACGAAACCTACATCGAAAATCAGATATTCACTCCGCTGGACATGGACCAGTCTTCCACATCCCTTGAAGATGCACGGGCTGAGAACCTGACTCGTGGATATTATCCTTTCTTTCGTTTTACAATGGCATTCGATCACCTTATGCCATACGCAAATGCCACCAAGCCTTCATCGGGATTGTTTTCCAGCGCAGAGGACCTGACCCATTACCTCATTGCCCATCTCAATGATGGACAGTATCAGGGTAACACGATCCTTTCGCCGGAGGGAATTACCGAACTCCTTACCCCCGGAATCCAATATAGTGACAATGCAGGCTATGCAATGGGTTGGGCGGTTTTTCCATTTAAAGAAATGGAACCAGCTATGCAGGATGGCAGCACTCCAACCGGCATCGCCCATCGAGGGGATTGGGTGGGGTATTACTCGACCTTGGTACTCATTCCAGAGCTGGAAACAGGCATTGTGGTGTTGATAAACAAGAGTGACCCAATCAAAGCGCCTGAATTATTCAATTTGGGCTGGTCACTCTGCGTGTTGGCTGTGGGGTTGGATCCTTTGGAGCCAGGGTCGGTAGATTTTATTGGTAAGAACATCTTAGCATTGCTTGCGATTGTTATCCTGTTGCTTGGGATTGGTTTGGTCTGGTCAGTACGAAAAATTCGTCAATTATCCTCGCAGCCAGACATGGATTCGCGACAAAGACGAAAGTTGACCGTCCAGATGACTTTGCTAACCGTTTGTGACTTATTCCTGGCAGGAGCATTATTGTTTGTTAGGCTGCCAGAGACGAATGACACCCTTGCCCTGGCCTTGCGTTTCAATCCTGATGTTGGGTTGATGTACATCCTTTTGCTTGTGCTCACCTTGGGTTGGGGAACGATTCGCACCTTGATATTTCTGATCCGACATTGATGGTTATTCATCTCACAACGCACTCCGCTTTCTCACTACAGGAAGGCTTGATGACTCCATCTGACTTGGCTCAGGCTGCGCAAGCCTGTGGCATGCCCGCGCTGGGGTTGACCGATCACCACCTGCTTACGGGGACCATTGAATTTGTCACAGCATGCAAAGAAGTTGGCATCCAGCCCGTCATCGGTCTAGAGATCGATCTGGATTTCGGTCCACTCAATCTTCTGGCTACCAGTCTGGAGGGTTGGTCCAATCTTTGCCGGCTGAGCAGCACCCTAGCCCTGTGCGATGATCCGGGCAAACCCTGTTCCCTGGATGTGTTGTCCGCATATTCCAAAGACCTGATCGCGCTCACTGACCATCCACAGTCTTTGCTGGATATATTCAAAAATCGTTTGTATGTTGCCATGAATGATCCATCCAGCGCGGTACCTCTTTCAACACTTGCACGCAAACTTGCATTGCCTGCTGTAGTGACCCATCCTGTGTATTACCAACACCCTGAACAAGCCAGATTGCAAAGGACACTATCTGCAATTCGTTTGAATCAAACTGTTACCACCATTTCCAAAGAGGTACTTGCGCCAACAGATGCCTGGTTCATGAGCTCACAAGAAGTAAGGACACGCTTCAAAGAATTTCCCGAAGCACTGAACGCGACCGTGGAAATCGCTGATCGCTGCAAATTCGATCTGCCTATTGGCAAATCCCAAATGCCCGTTGTGCCCCTGCCAGAGGGTATTACGGCTACACAACATTTGCGAAATAAAGCCATTGAAGGTGCGGAGAAATTGTATGGCGAGATCACGCCTGCCATCCAGACAAGACTGGATCACGAATTGGAAACAATCGCCCGCATGGGTTTCGAGCCGATCTTCCTGATCGTGGAGGATGTGTTGAACTTCGCACGACAAACCGGAGTACCATATTCCTCACGCGGCTCCGCCGCATCCTCGCTCGTTGCCCATTGTTTGGGCATTACCAGTCCGGACCCCCTGCGCCTGAATCTATACTTCGAACGCTTCCTGAACCCCGCCCGCAAGACGCCTCCCGATATTGATACGGACTTGTGTTCACGAAGAAGAGACTCGGTCATCCAGCATGTATTCGACACCTATGGAACCGACCGCGTCGCAATGGTGGGAACAATCAACCGCTATCGTCCCCGCTCAGCATTGGGCGATGTTGCCAAGGCACACGGAATTGAACCAGCGAAGGTTCGCGAACTCGCCAATCAATTGCCGCATTCATGGTGGGCACGCTTCGAAGAAACTGAGGAAGGCAAAGATCCGCCTTCCCCTTTCGCAGAGTTGCGGGCAGCTTATTCATCCCAATCGTATCAAGCCATCTTTGACGATGCCGAAGCCATCCTGAAACTCCCCCGCCATCTTTCGATGCATCCCGGTGGCGTGATCGTCGCGCCTGGTACTTTGACCGATCTTGTGCCCGTCATGCGTTCGGGTGGAAAAGGTGTGGTCATCACGCAACTCGATCTTGAGTCCGTGGAGGCTCTGGGACTTGTGAAGATCGACCTCCTGGGCATTCGCGGTCTGACTGTCCTCGGCGATGTGGCAGAATTCATCCAGGAGAGTCAGCCGGCACAATACCCAACACCGTTGGCTGTTTTGGATTCAACTCCATCCGATGATCCATCCACTTCCAAACGTATTGAGAAAGGTGAAACAATTGGCTGCTTCCAAATCGAAAGTCCCGGCATGCGCGCCACCTTACGCGAGATCCATGCCCGCAGTGAAGATGACATTATGGCAGCGCTGGCTCTCTATCGTCCCGGACCTTTAAGCGGTGGATTGAAGGATGCCTTCGTGCGTCGCTTCAAAGGGGAAGAACAGGTCAAGCATATTCATCCAGCACTAGCGCCGTTGTTGGATGAAACCTTTGGAGTCATTCTATACCAGGAGCAGGTGCTACGAATTGCAAACGCGCTGGCTGGTTTCAGTCTGGCGGAGGCGGATTTACTACGCCGTGCCATGAGCCATTTTGATCCTGGGAAAAAGATGCAAGAGTTGGAACGAAAATTTGTGCAGGAAGCACAGGCGAAAAGCGGCATACCGATTGAGACAGGCGAACGCATTTGGGAGATGATGGCAGCCTTCGCCGGCTATGGATTCCCCAAAGCCCATGCCGCTTCGTATGCCAGAGTGGGTTGGCGCTCGGCATGGTGCAAGGAATATTTCCCGGCGGAGTTCATGGCGGCGGTACTCGCCAATTGGGGTGGATACTATAGCCAGCGCGTGTATTTGAGTGAAGCACGCAGACTGGGATTGAAGGTCCGTCCGCCGCACGTCAATTATTCCCGGCATAATTTCTCCGTAAGAGGATTGATCGACTCGGATGACCGCGCGCTATTCATGGGTCTCGATCAGGTCAAGGAATTGACCCAGCGTACGATCCAGCGCATTATTCAACATGCACCTTTTACATCCCTGGATGATTTTCTGACTCGTGTCGACCCTCGCATCCAGGAAGCGGAAAATCTAACACGAGTAGGAGCATTGGAAGGCCTGGGGAAAATTCCATCCATCCTACGCAGATTACAAAGTGGCGGTTGGCAGAAAAATCAATTGAGTCTCTTTACATGGAATGATTCAAGTGATGAGGACTGGACATTAAAGCAAAAAGTAAATGCACAAATGGAGATCCTTGGCGCCAGTCTGGATGCGCATCCACTGGAATTGGTCTCGGAGAAAATCACCAATGCCATTTCAACCCTGGACGCGGTGGAACATGTCGGGCGCAGGGTGACGGTAGCCGGCGTTCGCCATACCTCCCATCGCAGCCGCACCGACAAAGGTGAATCCATGTTATTTCTGTCCATTGAGGACCTCAACGGAACACTGGATGTCATCCTATTTCCAGGTGTGTATCGATCTGCCAAACCCATGATCGATTCAAACACGCCTCTCCTGATCACGGGAATCATGGAAATGGATGCGACACGCGGGGAACCCTATTTGAAGGCTGAAAAAGTTTTGTCGGTGCGATGAGAAAAAACAAGCATGCGTCTGATTCAAGCATGATGGTATTCAAGATTTGGATTGAGCACCCAGCGCGTCAATCCTTCTATGGACGCTTGATCCAGATAGCGCACTCTTAATCCAAAGCTGGCACACAACCCGCTTACCCCTTCCCACCAGGCGATACCCTCATCGCCTGGCAACATAAATTCCAAAACGGTGCGGCGAACAAAGGGCAGGGGATATTCCTGTACAGCGAGCAACAAACCTTGATGCAAAATGTCCAAGCCTTCTGTATTGTGTGAGGTCCACGTTTGTATTTGCTTTTGAAACTCCAATCTTGGTTCCGGATCGGGCCAGAACAATTGCAGGAGTCGCAGGGTCCAGCCCGGTTGCATCGAAGATAAAACAGCTTGATACGCCTCCTGCGGTCGCACTTCGGGACGATCCGGGTCGGCATATACTTCAGCAAACAACCGACGCGTATCATCTTCCCCGATCAAGGCCGCATGGGTGCCGACTTGCATAAAGCCCTTCGCCAATACGAATGTTCTCGTCGAACCAATGGTCTGCTCAGCCATTAAAGACCACCTTTGAATATCGATTCGGGAATGTTCAAGTCCGTTGCACGGAAACCGGGTCGCATGGGGCGATTACCAGTGGGGATCAAGCCCCTGCCCTGCTCAAATTTAAATAATGGCGAGAAAGATGGACGTGCGGCAGTACGTTCCACAATAGTGGAAACCTCCACGATCTCACGCACGATCTGTCCTTGGTGCGGATTACGCTCGATATATACAGCCGCAGTCACTGCTTCTGCAAATGACTGAGCGATCTGGATCTCGGACATGCGCGCCGCATCGGGATGTGCCTGCACCACCTGCAGAAAACGCGGCCAGACATGTTCTGCGCTCGTGGCATGAATCGTAAACGCCGAATGTCCATGCCCGGTGGCTGCTGCGCGGATCAATTCCCAAGCTTCTGCCCCACGCGCTTCGCCAATTACGACACCATGCGGGCGCGAACGTAACGCCGAACGGATCAGGTCATACATGGTCACAGGCGGTGGACCACCACGAATTTCAGGACGGGTCACGGTGTAAATGATATTGCCAGTATCCGCCTTGCCATCCCCGTTCCAACCGTTCAAGACAATCTCGTTACTGTCTTCCACAATAAACAAACGGATCGCGCCGCGGGGATAATAGTCCAGCATCTCCTGCAGAATACGCTGACCCACAAAGGTCTTGCCCGAACCGGTTGTGCCGGCGATGACCAGCGTGCCGCCATGCACCATCACACTCAATAGATAATTGGCGGCTTCGGGTGTGAGAATGCCATTGCCGCGCGGGAAGTCTTTCGGATCGAATTTGGGACGCGGCACAGGCGGGAGTCTGTTTTGACAAAGCAGTGCCAGACTCCC
>Ga0315912_10000801_pt1 | contig 46964 bp, 38 predicted proteins | sample VfabasoilMG_FD_204469 | JGI IMG/M metagenome (GOLD analysis project Ga0315912, IMG submission 204469) | Garden soil microbial communities collected in Santa Monica, California, United States - V. faba soil | ecosystem: Environmental > Terrestrial > Soil > Garden | place: USA: California... | reverse complement strand
CGCTGCTCAAGCCCACCGCGGTCAACACCATCCTGGCGGACGTGCGCCGTGTTCAGGCGGCCGGCGCCACGGTCGTCTCGCTCATGCGCGGCGAGCCGGATTTCCGCACACCGGACCCCATCGCCGAGGCGGTCGTGGCGGCGGTCAAGGCCGGACGCACGGGGTATCCCGACAACCGCGGCGAGATCCGCTTTCGTGAAGCCGTCGCCGCCAAGCTGGCGCGCGACAACGGCGTGTCCTACGACCCGGGCACCGAGGTGCTGGCCACCACGGGCGCAACGCTCGGCCTGGCCTGCGCCCTGACCGCCGTCATCGGCGACGGCGACGAAGTGCTGCTGCCGGATCCGATCTACGACGCCTACCACTCGCCCATCGCTCTGGCCGGCGGCCGGTCCCGCTCCGTGCGTGCGCCGATCGCCGGCGACCGCTTCGAGCTGCCGGTTGACGCGCTCGAGGCGGCGGTCACCCCGGCCACGCGCGTGCTGCTGCTGAACACACCCTGGAATCCGGTGGGCACGGTATTCCGCCGCGACGAGCTGGAAGCGCTGGCGGCCTTCGTCGTCCGCCGCAACCTGCTGCTCATCAGCGACGAGATCTACGAGACGATCGTCTTCGACGGCCACCGGCACATCTGCCCCGCAAGCCTGTCGCCCGAGCTGCGCGCCCGGACCATCGTCGTCAACAGCCTGTCGAAGACCTATGCGATGCCCGGCTGGCGCGTCGGCTATTGCGCCGCCCCGGCAGCGATCATTCAAGCGATGTTCCTGGTGCTCCAGCAGTGGAGCCGTGGCCCGGCCACGTTCATCCAGGATGCCGCCGCGGCCGCGCTCTCTGGAACGCAGGAGCCCACGCTGGCGATGCAGCGCGAGTACGCCGCCCGCCGCGCACACGTCATCGAGGCGCTGCAGGGCATCCCGAAGGTCCGTGTGCTGTCGCCGGAGGGCGGCTTCTTCGCGATGGTGGACGTGCGCGGGACCGGGCGCACCTCGAACGACGTGCGGCTGCACCTGCTCGAGCAGCACGGCGTCGTCGTCGCCCACGGGTCGGCCTACGGGCCCGGCGGCGAGGGCACGCTGCGCGTGTCGTTCGCGAGCGGCGGCGACAACCTGGCGCGCGGGCTCGAGCGGCTGCGCGCGGGCCTCCTTAGTCTGTAGTGCCCAGCCTGTGACCCTGCTGAAAGTTGACGCGGTCCAGCCGCTGCCCCAGGCAGATCCCTCACGCGTGGACGCGGCCGCGTTCGAGCGCGCGCTGCGCGAGCGCACCACCGCGGAGGTGCGCTTCGACGCCGTCTCGCGCGCCCTCTACGCCACCGACGCCAGCGTCTACAAGCTGCGCCCATTGGGCGTCGCGCTGCCGCGCACGCGCGAGGACCTGATCGAGATCGTCCGCATCTGCGGGCAGTTCGGCTGCCCGATCACCTTGCGCGGCGGCGGTACGTCGCAGTGCGGCCAGGCCATCGGCACGGGGCTCGTGGTGGACACGTCGAAGCACCTCAACGCGGTGGTCGAGGTGAACGTCGCCGAGCGCTGGGCGCTCGTCGAGCCCGGGATCGTTCTCGACGAACTGAATGCGCACCTGCGGGCGCACGGCCTGCGATTCGCCCCCGACGTCTCCACCGCCAGCCGCGCCACCGTCGGCGGCATGATGGCCAACAACTCGAGCGGCGCCCGGTCCGTGTACTACGGCAAGACGATCGACCACGTCATCGAGCAGGACGTCGTGCTGTCGGACGGAACGGTGACCCATTTCGGACCGCTCACTCCCGAAGCACTCGACGCCGCCTGCAACGGCGACAGCCTCGAGGCGCGCTGCTACCGCACCATCCGGGAACTGGCGCGCACGCACGCCGACGAAGTGGACCGCCGCTACCCCAAGGTGCTCCGGCGCGTCATGGGCTACAACCTCGACGAGTTCACGCGCGGCGACCGCCCCTTCAATCTGGCGAAGCTGCTCGTGGGCTCGGAGGGCACGCTCGGGGTCGTGCTGGCCGCCAAGGTCAACCTGGTGCCGCTGCCGAAAGCCAAGGCGGTGCTGGCCATCCAGTTCAGCGAGCTGCTCGAGGCGCTCGGCGCGGCGCCGCTCATCCTGCGCCACGAGCCCTCGGCGGTCGAAGTGATGGACGGCTTCATCCTCGACTACACACGCCAGAGCGCCGCGCTCACGGCGATGCGCGACAGCTTTATCGAGGGGAATCCCGGCGCGCTGCTCTGCGTGGAGTTCTACGCCGACGAGGCATCGGAACTGCCGCCCCGGCTGCAGGCGCTCGAAGCCGACCTTCGCGCCCACAACTGCGGTTACCGCTACGTGCACGCCCTGGATCCGCCGACGCAGGCGCGCATCTGGGGCCTGCGCGAAGCGGCCCTCGGCCTGTCGATGGCGATGAAGGACGACGCGAAGTCGCTGTCGTTCGTCGAAGACACGGCCGTGCCACCCGAACGGCTGCGCGACTACATCGCGCGCTTCCTCGCCATCGTCCGCGGCCACGGCACGACGGCCGGCGTGTATGCCCACGCGTCGGTCGGCTGCCTGCACGTGCGGCCGGTGGTGAACCTGAAGACCGCGGAGGGCGTGACGCGGTTCGAGTCGCTCGCCAACGACGTCGCCGACCTCGTGCTCGAATTCGGCGGCGCGCTCTCCGGCGAGCACGGCGACGGGCTGGTGCGCAGCCCGTTCATGCGGAAGATGTTCGGGCCGGTCATTTACGACGCCTTCCGCACCATCAAGCAGACCTTCGATCCCGCCGGCCTGCTCAACCCGGGCAAGATCGTGGACGCCGGGCCGATGACGTCGAACCTGCGCTTCGGCGCCGGCTACGTCACGCCGCGCCCCGACACCGTCTTCGACTACGACGAGTACGGCGGCTTCGGCGGCGCCGTCGAGATGTGCAGCGGCGTGGGAGCGTGCCGCAAGACGCTCGAGGGCACGATGTGCCCGTCGTACATGGCGACCCACGACGAGCAGCACACGACCCGGGGCCGCGCCAACGTGCTGCGGCTGGCCATGGCCGGCCGGCTCGGTGAGGCCGGGCTCGACGACGACGGCGTCTACGACACGCTCGATCTCTGCCTCGAGTGCCGGGCGTGCAAAGCCGAGTGTCCGGTGGGCGTGGACATGGCACGCTACAAGAGCGAGTTCCTGGCCGGCTACTGGCAGCGCCATGGCACGTCGCTCGAGGCGCGCGCGCTCGGCAACGCGCGCAGCATGGCCCGGCTGGGCAGCGCCTTCGCGCCGCTGTCGAACCTGGTCGCGCACAGCGCGCCGGGCCGCGCGATCGCCGAACGGCTGCTCGGCCTCGATCGCCGCCGCCGGCTGCCGGCCTTCCAGCGCCGCACCTTCGCGAAGCGCGCCGGCGCGGCCGCCCGGCGCCCGCCGCAAGAAGCGCGCGCGCTCCTGTTCGTGGACACCTTCACGAACCACTACGACCCCGAAATCGGCCTGGCCGCGCTGGACGTGCTCGACGCAGCCGGCGTGACGCCGGGGCTGGCGCCCAACGGCTGCTGCGGGCGGCCGCAGATTTCGAAGGGGCTGCTCCGCGACGCGCAGGCGCTCGCCGCGGCCAACGCCGATCGGCTCTACGACGCGGCCGAGGCGGGCCAGCCGATCGTGTTCTGCGAGCCGAGCTGCCTGTCGGCCGTGCGCGAGGACGCGCCGGCACTCCTGCGCGGCGAGGCGCGGCGCAAGGCGCAGGCCGTGGCGCGCGCGAGCGTGCTGTTCGAGGAGTACGTCGCCGGCCTCGGCACGGCGCTGCAGTTCGCCGCCGGTCCGTCGCGCGTGCTGCTTCACGGCCACTGTCACCAGCGGTCGATGGGGCTCGTGCCGCCAGCCAGGACCCTGCTCTCCCGCATTCCCGGCGTGACGGTCGCGGACGCCGAGGCGGGATGCTGCGGCATGGCCGGCTCGTTCGGCTACGGCCGCGATCACTACGAGGTGTCGAAGGCCATCGGCGAGCGGCGCCTCTTTCCGGCCGTGCGCGCACAAGGCGACGGCGCCGTGGTGGTGGCCGCCGGCACGTCGTGCCGCCATCAGATTCACGACTTCACGGGCGTCGAGGCGGTGCACCCGGCGGTGCTCCTGCGTTCGCTCCTTCTGGAAAGGTCCGGTTCATGAACCTGGCGTGGCTGTCCCTGGGCGCGCTCGTCCTCGCGATGCTCGTGAGCTGCGTGTCCGAGATGAACGTCGGAGTGCTGGCGCTGGCGCTCGCCTGGCTCGTCGGCGTCTACGCCGGCGGCCTCGGCCTCAACGACGTGCTCAGCGGCTTTCCGGTGCAGCTCTTTCTCACGCTGGCCGGCGTGACGCTCATGTTCACGATGGCGCAGTTGAACGGCACGCTCGACCGCGTGGCGCACTCCGCCGTGCGCGTCTGCCGCGGCAACGCCGGGCTCATCCCGGTGATGTTCTTCGCCCTCGCGTGTCTCATCGCCTCGGTCGGGCCGGGCAACGTGGCCACCGCCGCGATGATGGCGCCGATGGCGATGGCGGTGGGCGGCCGCGCCGGCATCCCGCCGTTCCTGATGGCCATCATGGTCGGCAACGGCGCGCAGGCAGGGGCACTGTCACCGTTTGCGCCGACCGGCATCATCGTCACCGGCCTGATGAACAAGATCGACCTGGGCGGCCACGAGCTGCGCACGTACCTGGCCAATCTCTTCGCGCACGCGATCGTGGCGTTCGGCGGCTACTTCCTGTTCGGCGGCTGGCGCCTGTTTGCGTCGCGCGATTCGAAGGCCGCCGAGGACGTGGCCGGCAAGGTGGAGTTCACCGCCGCGCACGGCCTGACGCTGGGCGTGGTGGGAATCGTGCTGATTGCGGTGCTCTTCCTCAACGCCAACATCGGGATGGCGGCCTTCACCGGCGCCGTCGTGCTGTCCGTCCTCCGGCTGGCGGACCACGAGTCGGCCATCAAGAAGATGCCGTGGACGCCCATCGTCATGGTGTGCGGCGTCAGCGTCCTCGTGGCGCTGCTCGAGAAGACCAAGGGGCTCGACCTCTTCACGCACCTGCTGGCGTCGATCTCGACGCCGGGCACGCTGACGGGCGTGGTAGCGCTCGTGACCGGCCTGATCTCCGTCTACAGCAGCACGTCGGCCGTCGTGCTGCCCGCGTTCCTGCCGACGGTGCCCGGCCTCATCGCGCGGCTCGGCGGCGACGCGTTCGGTGTCGCCACGTCGATGAACGTCGGCGCCCACCTCGTGGACATGTCGCCGCTCTCGACGACCGGCGCGATGTGCCTCGCGGGGATCGCGGACTCGGCGCAGGTACGTCCGACCTACAACAAGCTGCTTGCGTGGGGCCTCTCGATGACCGTCATCGGGGCCATCGGCTGCTACTTGTTCTTCTAAGGCCCAAGGTCTAAGGCCAAAGGCCTTCGTGCGGCGTCACGCCGTCAGGCATCTGCCCATCGCCGCAACAAGTTGTGATACACCGCCGTGAGCTGCACGGCCGCGGGGTGGTCGGGCACGTCGAGAGTCAGCCGCTGAATCGCGGTGTCGAGATCGAACAGCAGCGTCCGCTGGCCGTCGTCGCGCACCATGCTCTGAATCCAGAAGAACGACGCGATGCGCGCGCCCGAGGTGACGGGCTTCACGTGGTGCAGGCTGGTGGACGGGTACAGCACCATGTGTCCCGCCGGCAGCTTCGCCATGTGCACGCCGTAGGTGTCCTCGATCATCAGCTCGCCGCCCTCGTACTCCTCCGGCTCGGCGAGGAAGAGCGTGGCCGACAGATCCGTGCGGATGCGCGCGCCGGTGACCGGCGACTGCCGGATGGCGTTGTCCACGTGGTTGCCGAACGACCCGCCGCCCTGGTAGCGGTTGAAGAGCGGCGGGAATACCTTGAGCGGCAGCGCCGCCGACACGAACAGCGGGTTGCGCTGCAGCGCCGCCATGATCTGATCGCCGATCGAAGCCGCGAGCGGGTCGCTTTCGGCGAGCTGCATGTTGTCCTTGACGCGAGCCGACTGGACGCCGGCCGTCACGCGCCCGTCAACCCACGTCGCCTCGTTGAGCAGCCGGCGCGCGTGCGCCACCTGCTCGGGGTTCAGGACGTCGGGGATCTGAATGATCACTGGCGAGGCTCCGCCACTTGTCGCTCTGGCTCCGCCCCGCCAGTGCAGTATCTCTGGCCCGCGCTTCGCGCGGGCGGGACGCCTTGAAGACCTGAGCGACGAGAAGGCTTCATGTGCGTATTCGGAGTCTTCAAGACGTCCGGCGAGGCTCCACTCCCGTTAGAAGCGGACGTCCGACGACAGCATCGCGGAACGAGGGCTGCCGGGGTTGTAGCGCCCGCCGTTGTTGTTCACGTTCCGGATGTAGAGCTCGTCGGTGAGGTTATAGAGGTTCAGCCGCAGCGTGAAGTGCGAGTTCACCGGGTACTCCACGAGCCCGTCCACCAGCCGGTAGCCCGGCGACACGATCGTGTTCGCCGCGTTGATGAACACGTCACCAGTAAAGCGAACGCCGCCGCCGACGGTCAGATTGCCGGGTAGCCGGTAGGTGGACCACAAGTTGCCGGACACCTCGGGCGTGAGCACCAGCCGCTTGCCGTTGTTGGCGGCGTTCTGCGTGTCCTGCGTGGCGTCGAGGTAGCCGGCGCTGAACAGCACGCTCCAGCGGCTGGTGACTTGCCCGGCAATCCCGCCCGTCACGCCCCTCACGAGCTGCCGATCGTCCTGGTTGTAAACCGGCGGAATGGCCGCCGCGTCCACCGTATAGATCACGTTCTCGTTCACCGTCCGGAACGCCGCGCCGGTGAGCGACAGACGCGTGCCGAAGAAGTCCCACTTGGTCCCGACTTCAAAGTTGGCCGACTCCTGCGGCTTCACGCTCGGGTTGTTCTGGTTGTTCGCCTGCGCGCTGAGCGTGAAGTTGGCGGTCCCCGGCGGGGTGACCGTCGTGCCGTACGACCCGTAGACGTTGCCTGTCTCGGTGAGACGGAAGACTACGCCTGCCTTGCCGCTCACCAGCGTGTCCGAGCCCTGGAGATCGGCGGTGGTGACGCCAGCCGCGTCGACGCCCAGGAAGTCCGTCTCGTAGCGCTCGATGCGCGCGCCGCCGGTCACCTGCCAGCGCGCACCCAGATCGATCGTGTCGAACGCGAACATCCCCAGCGTGGTCGTGTCGCCACGGCTCAACGCCAGCGAACGCGTAGGCGCGTAGTTGAGCACGGGGTCGAGCGGATTCGGGTGATAGATGTTCACCGGCGCGCGTGTGCCCAGTCCGGTGAGCCCGGGCGCGAACTGGCTCTCGAAGTTCAGGTCCGCGCCGGCACTCACGGCGTGGCGCACGCGTCCAGTGGCGAACCGATCGATCAGCGAGAACTGGTGCGACGTCACCTCGTTGTGGCGCTCGTTGCCCTGGCGGGCGACGGTCACCAGATTGGTGTTGGCGTCGAACGCCGCCGGGTTCTGAATCGACGAGAGCACCGCCTCGCGCGACGTCCGGTTGTGGCGCGACTGGAAGCGCAGCTGCAGCGATCGGTTGACGTCGTGCTCGGCCCGCACCGTCACGCTGTCCTGCCGGGCGTCGTCGTAGTCGTAGCCGATGCTGCCGTAGAAGTTGCTCTGATCGACCGGCCGCGCGGCCTGCACCGTGGTCGGCGTGAGCGGCGCCTCGGCCCACGCGGCGCCCGGAATGCCGTAGTCGGGCACGTTCTCCTGGTGAACGAACTGGCCGGACACGGTGACCCGCGTCGGAGTCCCGAGGCCGAAAGCCAGCGACGGCGCTACCGCCTTGATCTCGTTCTCGACCACGTCGCGGCCCGGCACGCCACCGTCCTGCCATATCGCGTTCAGGCGGAAGGCGGACTTGCTGAACCAGCCGCCCTCGGCGGTCATCGGACGCGCGAAGTTCGCGTCGGCCGTGATGCGATGGCGAGCGCCGTTGCCATATCCGGCGCTCGCCGAGTAGGCCGCGCCGAGGTGCGGCGCCTTGGTCAGCATGTTCACGTAGCCGGCGGCCGTGCCGCGCCCCACGTCCGAGCCGGTGGGCCCCATGAACACTTCGACCTGTTCGAGGTTGAACACGTCGCGGCTGATCAAGCCGTCGTCGCGGACGCCGTCCACGAACAGGCTGTTCGATGCGTTGAAGCCGCGCATGTTGAACATGTCGCCGGCCGTGTTCGAGGCGGCGCCCCCTTCGCCCGCCTGCAGCGTGATGCCCGGCACGTTGCGCAGCGCGTCGGACAGCGTGGTAGCTCCCTGCTGCGCGATGGTGGCACGCGGGATGACCGCAATCGTCTGCGGCACGTCGCGGAGCGGCGCCGTGTAGCGTGGCGACGACACCACCGCCGCGGCGCGTCCGCTGACTTCGACGAACTCACGCACGCCGCCGATTCCGAGTTCCACGCGGCCGTCGGCAAAGCGCGCGGACACCGACGTCCCCTCCAGCAGCGCGGTCATCGCGGACGCCGGCGTCAGCCGGCCGCTCACGCCCGGCGACTGAATGACCTTCAGCTCCGGCATCGTGAGCACCGTCTTGAGACCCGTGAGCCGCTCGAACTCGGCGAGGACGGTTTCGAGCGAGCCGGGCGCGATGGAAAACTGGAGCGCGGATCCAGGCACCTGCTGCGCGGCAAAGGCGGGGCCGGCCGCCAGCGTTCCGGCGGTGATGGTGAAACCCATCAATCTGAGGGTCGGGATCGGCACGGCGTTCTTCACAAAGGTCTCCGGAGCTTCGAAATCGGATCAGGCCGCGGGGTTTTCGGCGATCGGCAGCGACGCACGCGAGCGGCGCCGCGCCAGCCACGCTCGGCCGCGCCGCAGGGCCAGCGCGATGCCGGTCCACACCAGCACCACGGAGCCGGCGGTGGCAATGCCGGCAATCGTCTGCCCGGTCAGGCCGAGCACTTCGCCGGTGTGCGCGAAGCGCATGATGCTGCGCATCTGGCGACCGGGTGTCTGCGACGCGAAGGTTTCGTAGGTGACCACCGAGCCCGCCCGATCGAGCGTCAGGGTCGAGCGCAGCTGCGGCTGCCCGCCGTCGCCGCGGTCAATCGCAAACGCCAGCGGCGCCCGCGGCGAATCGGGAATGCGGACGCTGATGGTCTGCCACCCGGATTCCTGCTGCGCGGCGCGCGTCAGCAGTCCGTTCAACCCGGCGGCACCTGCCAACGGCTGGCGCGCTTCGCGTGCGGCCCCCTCGCCGCGGCCGCGATCGCCGCGCCCTTCGCCACGCCCCTGCTCACCCGGCCCACCACCGCGGCGCGCGGGCGGCTCCTCCCCCATCGCGCGATACACGAGGTCGTTGCCCCAGGGAAACGAGATCGGCACCGCCGAAATCACCACGATGAACAGCGGCACCAGGCACCAGGCGCCGATGACGTTGTGCCAGTTGAAGTCGCGCGCCTTGCCGCTCGCGCTCCTCGTGAAGACAACCACCGGCCGCAGGTGCTTCCACGTCCAGCGGCGAGGAAACCAGAGATAGAGCCCCGAGACGACGATGAAGAGGAACGCGACGTTCGACCAGCCGGTGATCGCGCGCGCCGTCGTGCGCCCCTCGCCCTCGTAGGCCAGCCAACGGTGCCAGGCGCGCATGTCCGACATGAACTGCCGCATCCCCTGACGCCCCTCGCCGAGCACGCGGCCGGAGTACGCGTCGAGGTAGACCGTGCGCGGCCCCGTCGTGACGATCACCGGGTCGCTGGCTTCGGCGCCCACGGCCACGTTGGCGACCGGGCCGCCGCCCGACTGCGTGTAGGCGGCCAGCAGCTCCTCGACCGGCATCCGGGGTGCATCGCCGGCAGGCGGAACCGACCGGTAATCGCTGTTCGACCACGCGATGAGCTGCCGCTCGTAGGTGAGGAGCACGCCAGTGACGGACATGACCAGAATCACGGCGCCGACTGCGACGCCGGCAATCAGATGCGGCCAGAACAGGAAGGTTCGCAGCTTCATTTGATATTGAGACTGAGTCTCACAAGCAAATTAGATATCCGACCTAAATGGTCTGTCAAGCCCCCCGATCGAGCGGGCCTTGCCAGACCAGGCCGGGTGGCCTGGTAGGCCTGGTGGGTCAGGTAGGTAGAACGTCGAGGGCGGTCTTCAGACCGACCGGGACCCGTAGCCGCGAGCCGCGACGGCCCAGATATCCACCACTCGATCGCCGTCGAACGCGTAGACCACGTCGTGGAGGTTCATCGTCGGGTCGGTGTGCGACGGCACCAGTCGAATCCGATCCCCGATACGAATCGACGAAGCGGCTGGAATCGCAATGGTCGCGTGTTCGTCGTTGAGCGACGTGACGGCGGCGCCCGCGATGCCGTGCACGCGCGGCAGGCCGTGATCCTTCGTGGTGGACTTGTGTCCCGCGTCGGCGACGCAGCGATCGGGAGCGGGACGGCTCACCACGGTGCCGAGCACGAAGAACGCCTGCTCGAACGGCACGCCCACGTCGCCGTAGTCGGTGTCCATCAGCGCGTACGAGCCCGCTTGAATCTCGGTGACACCCGGCACGCGGCCGCTGATGTCGAAGGTGCCGGTGCCGCCGGCAGACACGATCTCGCACGGCAGCCCCGCGCCGCGCAGCTGCGCCGCCGTGTCCACGAGCCCGTGCATCGCGCGACGGGCCTGAGCCTCGCGCTCGGCGCGATCGCGCACCGGCTGCACGTGCCCTTCGTAGCCCATCACGCCGCGCAGTTCGAGGCCGGGCGTGCGCGCGGCGCGCGTGGCCAGCGCGAGCGCCGCCTCACCCGGCAGCACGCCGCAGCGCATCTGCCCCACGTTCAGGTCGACGAGCACGCCAAGTGTCGTGCCCGCGCCGCGCGCGGCATCGGCGAGGGCGTCGAGCCCTTCCGGCGAATCCACCGCCACCGTGACGCGCCGCGACGCGGCCAGCGCGGCGGCACGGCCGCACTTGTCAGCCGTGACGAGTTCGTTGGCAATGAGGATGTCGTCGCAGAACGCCGCGACGGCCTCGGCCTCGAGCACGGTGGCGCAGGTGAGCCCGGTGCACGAGCCGGCGGCCAGCTGCCGGCGCGCAATCGCCGGCGTCTTGTGCGCCTTGACGTGGGGGCGCAGGCGGCAGGCGCCGTCGGCAAAGAAGCGCGCCATGCGCGCGATGTTCCGGTCGAGCGCCCCGGCGTCCACGATGAGCGCCGGCGTCGGCACCTCGTCTAGCGAGGCTGCGCCTCGAACCGACGAGCGTGCAGGCTCCGCCTCGCTAGAACCAGTATTTGATTGCCCGCCCTCCGGGCGGGCGTTGACGCTCATGCTGGCTCCTGGTCGTCGTCGCCGCGGCGCACCGGCGCGATTCCGAAGCGGCGCATCTTGCGATACAGGTTGCTGCGCTCCACGCCGAGCACGTCGGCCGTGCGCGACATGTTCCCCTGCTGCACGGCGAGCGCGTGCAGGATGTAGCGCTTCTCGAAGTCGTCGCGCGCGACGTGCAGCGGCACGACGTGTTCCGGCACCATGTCGACCCGCGGCGCGGCCACGCCGCCCTGCCCCAGGAACGCCAGGTCGGCGGCGGTCACCACTTCGCCCGGCACCATGATCATCAGGCGCTCGACCACGTTGCGCAGCTCGCGCACGTTGCCGGGCCAGCCGTAGCGCCGCAGCAGCCCCACGGCTTCGGCCTCGAATGTCTTCGGCCGCCGCCCGTACTCCCGCGCCAGGAGCGCCATGAAGTGGTCGGCGAGGAGCTGGATGTCCTCGGGCCGCTCGCGCAGCGGCGGCACGAAGATGGGCACGACGTTGAGACGGAAGTAGAGATCCTCGCGGAACCGCCCGGCGCGAATCTCCTCGGGCAGGTCCTTGTTGGTGGCCGCGAGCACCCGCGCGTCCACGCGAATGCGAGTGGAGCTCCCGACGGCTTCCATCACCTGCTCCTGCAGGACGCGCAGCACCTTGGCCTGCGTCTTCAGGCTCATGTCGGCGATCTCGTCGAGGAAGATCGTGCCGCCGTGCGCCGTCTCGAACTTGCCGCGCCGGTCGGCCACCGCGCCGGTGAACGCGCCGCGCACGTGGCCGAAGAGCTCGCTTTCGATCAGCTCCTCGGGAATGGCGGCGCAGTTGACCTCGACGAACGGCGCGGAGCGGCGCTTGCTCATCCCGTGGATGTTGCGCGCCACCAGCTCCTTGCCCGTGCCGTTCTCGCCGAAGATGAGCACGCGGCCGTTCGACGGCGCCGCCATCGCGATCTGGTCGCGCAACCGCGCCATCGAGAGGCTCTCGCCCACCATCGTGTGCTGCGCGTCCACCTTTGCGCGCAGCGCCAGGTTCTCGGCCTGCAGCCGCCGCTGGCGCAGCGCGTTGCGCACCACCAGCACGGTTTTGTCGAGCGACAGCGGCTTCTCGACGAAGTCGAACGCGCCCATCTTGATGGCGCGCACCGCCGCCTCGACGCTCCCGTGGCCCGAGATGATCACCACTTCCGCGTCGAACTCCCGCTCGCGCATCCGCGCCAACGTGGCCAGCCCGTCCATCTTCGGCAGCCAGATGTCGAGCACCACCACGTCGTAGGGGCTGCGGCTGAGCCGATCGAGGCACGCTTCCCCGCTGTCCACGGCGTCCACCGTGTAGCCTTCGTCGCGCAGCACGCCGCCGAGGGCGCTGCGGACGCCAGGTTCGTCGTCGACGATGAGGATCGAGGACATCAGCTAGCGAGGCTCCGGACTTTCAACACGGCAGTTCGATGACGAACCGCGTCCCGCGCGGGACGTTCTCGGTCACGTCGATGGCGCCGCCGTGCTCGGCGACGATCCGGCGGACGATGGCGAGGCCCAGACCGCTGCCCCGCTGCTTCGTGGAGTAGTACGGCAGGAACAGCTTGTCGCGCTCGGCGGGCGGAATCCCCGGCCCGTCATCGGCCACGACGATGCGCAGCAGATTGTTCCCCTTGTCGTGCTCGGTCGCAATCGCGATGGTGCCCGATCGGTGCATCGCCTCGACGGCGTTGTCGACCAGGTTCAGGACGACGCGCCGCATCTGCTCGGGGTCGACCGACGCGCGCGGCAGCCCGTCACCGTAACGCCGCTCGATGCGGACGTTCGGCAGCAGCCCATCGTAGAGCGCGAGCGCACCGTCGAGGAGCGCATGCACGTCGGTCGGCACCGCGCGCGGCGCGGGCATGCGCGCGAACTGCGAGAACTCGTCCACCAGCCCCTTCAGCGACTCGACCTCGGTGATGATCGCGCTCGAGCACTCCTCGACGAGCGCGCGCGTGGCGTCCGGCGCCTGGCCGAAATGGCGGCGCAGGCGTTCCGCCGAGAGCTGGATGGGCGTCAGCGGGTTCTTGATCTCGTGCGCCAGACGGCGCGCCACCTCACGCCACGCCGCCACCTTCTGCGCGCGAATGAGGGGCGAGATGTCGTCGAACACCACCACGACGCCGTCGTGGCTGCCGTCCTCGCGGCGCAGCGGCGACAGCACCACCGCCAGGTGCAGCTCGCGGCCGTCGCGCGTGATCGACACGTCCTGTGGACGCGTGTCGGGCGCCGTCGTGTTCTCCGCCAGCAGCGCGCCCAACGGGCTGAGGCCCGGCGCGCCGAATACATCCGCCGCTCGCTGTCCCGACACGTCGGAGTCGATGCCCAGCAATCGACGTGCCGCTGAGTTCCACGTGCGGATGCGGCCGGCCGCGTCCACCGACACCACGCCGCTCGCGATTCGTTCGAGCACCGTCTCGACGTAGCGGCGGCGGCTCTCCACGTCGTGATGCCGGCGCTCGAGCGCCACCGACGAACGCTCCAACTGTTCGCGGCTGGTCGCCAGGTCGCCCGCCATGACGTTGAACGCTTCGGCGAGCGACCCGAACTCGTCGTGGCTCTGGATCTCCACGCGGTAGTCGAACCGACCGGCGCCGATCTCGTGGGCGGCGGTGGCGAGCAGCTGCACGGGGCGCGTGATGCGCTTGGCCATGTACAGCCCCATCCACGTGGCGCCGACGAGGATCATCAGGGTCAGCATCAGGAAGAACGACACGTAGACGCGCGTCACCGGCCCCTTGAGGACCCGAAGCTGCTGGTAGCTCTCGAAGGCGCTCGTCATGCCGCGGGCGCGCGCGACGAAATCGCGCGGCAGATAGTGGCTGGCGATGACCACGCCGCGCACCGGACCTTGCGCGCTCGCCCGGATCGGCGTGGCCGACCGGATGAATTCCGCGCCGCTCGCGAGCCGATCGACGGTGGTCGCTTCGGCACCCGACGACGCCGCACGTTCCGCCAGCGCAATGGAGCTCGCATCCGTGCTCGCCGGGAGCCCCTCGGCCTGCACGCGCGCCACCGATCGCATCGCCGGCCCGCCGGCGCCCGCCGGGGCCACGCTGAACACTTCGACCAGCTCCACATGATCCGGCGGCTCGTCCGATTGCACCGCGGTCTGCACCACGGCCGGATCGGCGGCCGCCACGTCGAGCGGCGCCAGCCGGCGCGCCAGCCGCAACGAGAACGACGAGACGACGCGCTCCTGCTCCTGGTAGTAGTCCGCCGCGATGCCTTGCGCCGACTCCAGCACCTGCTCCATCGGTGCGTTGAACCAGCGGTCCACGCTGTTGCGAATCAGCTCGCTGCCGACGATGAGCACCAGCACGGCGGGGATGAACGTCATCCCGAGCAGTGCCGCCACGAGCTTGGCGCGGAAGCGGGCGAACGGCAGCGCGCGACGCCGTTCCACCACGAGCTTGACGATGTTGCGGGCCAGAACGAAGACGAGCGCGACGAGAATAGTGAGGTCGGTGGCCGACAGCGCGTAGAGGACGAACTCGGCGAGGAAGTCGGGCGTCAGCGCCGACGAGCGGCTGGCGAGCGCGAGCAGGCCGGCGAGCGTGCCGACGAGCGCGACGATGCCGAGCAGAATCAGCTTGGTGTTGTCGAAGAAGCGGCCCCTGCGATCGCCTGATCGGCGCCGCGGTTGCACCGTCAAATGCGGCAGGGAGAGCGCCACGCTACTCCTTGGTGGCGAGCAGATCCTTCAGCTCGCTCATGAACTCTCCGATGTCGCGGAAGTGACGGTAGACGGACGCGAAGCGGACGTACGCCACCTTGTCGAGCCGTTTCAGCTCGTCCATCACTAGCGAGCCCAGCTCCTCGGTGCCGATCTCCTTGTCGGGACGCTCCTGCAGCAGCGCCTCGGCCTTGTCGGCCACCCCTTCGATGGCGGCAACGCTGACCGGCCGCTTCTCGCACGCCTTGAGGAGGCCCGCAATCAGCTTCTGGCGTTCGAAGCGCTCGCGCGTGCCGTCCTTCTTGATCACCATGTAGGCGATCTCGTCGATGCGCTCGTAGCTCGTGAACCGCCGGCCGCAATCGAGGCATTCACGGCGGCGGCGGATCGCCTCCCCTTCCTTGCTCTCGCGGGAGTCCACGACTTTGTCGCCAAGATGGCCGCAGAATGGGCACTTCATTGGTTCGTCGCGACTCCTTCCTCGGGGGCCTCGCGCGCCAGTTCCTTGAGCCGGCCGAGGCTCAACCCATCCTGCGCCATGAACAGCAGTCCCAGCAGCATCACCGGCACGAACGAGATGGCGTGCACCACGATGGCCGCCGCGATGGCGTTGGCGTTCGACGCCCCGAAGAACGTCGTCATCCCGAAGCGATACGCCTCGTGATAGCTGCCGACGCCGCCGGGCGTCGGCACCGCCACGCCGATCACGAGCAGCGCCTGCAGCAGGAACGCCCCCATGAACGGCAGCGACATGCCGAAGGCAATCGTGACGAGCCATGCGTCCGCCGCGCCGAGCAGCCAGATGCCGAACGACCACGCCACCGCCAGCACGAGCTCACGCGGCCGGCGCGTCACGGCGAGCCCGCCGCTGAACGAGCGCGCCATCCTCGCCAGCCGCTTCGCCAGCGCGTGCGGCAGCACCCGGTCCGCCGTCTGCACCAGTCCGCCGATGCGCTCGGGATGCGACGCGATCAACCAGAGCACGCCCGACAGGAACACCGCCAGCACCGTGGCGACCGAGGCCGACACGATCACCGACCGCAACAAGGCCGGCGACATCGACGACGTATCGGCGGCCAGCGCCAGATAGAGCGCCATCAACGTGAGCACGGCGATCAGGTCGATGACGCGCTCGATCACGATCGTCGCGAACGTCGAGGTGAGGCTCAGCCCCTCCTGCCTCGACAGCAAATAGGGCCGCAGGACATCGCCGGCACGGGCCGGCAGCAGCCCCAGCGCGGCAAACCCGATGATCGTCGTGCGGAACACCGTCCGGAACCGCGTCGGACCGATCGGCGACAGCAGATAGTGCCACCGCACGGCCCGGGCCCAGTAGGTGGCCATGACGACGACGATCGCCAACGCCAGCAAATCCGTCCGCGCCCGTTGGACCTGGCGCCACACATCGGCGAGGTTGGCGTGGCGCAGGAACCACACAAGCAAACCCGCGGTGAGCAACGAGACGAGCGCGGTGCGGAGTTTCACGGACGGGTCACAAAGGTCGCGCTCAGAGCCCCCACAATATATCAGGGCGCCCACGCGCGACGGCCTTTCCCCTTGCGTACGGTTGCGGCGCTCGTCGGGTGCCGCTAAGATCCCGCCCTTTCGTCGTAGATCCGTGCCGTCCGCCGCCCCGCTCCTCGACACACGCCTCAACGGGACCAGACCCGACCGTCATGGCAAAGTACGGGATCTGTTCGACTTGGGCGATCGCCTGCTGCTCGTCGCCACCGACCGGATCTCCGCGTTCGACTACGTCCTCGGCTCCGGCATCCCGGACAAGGGCAGGGTCCTGACACAGCTCTCGGCTTTCTGGTTCGGCCACACGGCCGGTCTCGTGCCCAACCATCTGCTGTCGACCGACATGAGCGACCTGCCGGCGGCGTTCCAGCCGCATCGCGAGCTGCTCCAGGGCCGGTCGATGCTGGTGCGCAAGACGCAGCCGCTGGCCATCGAGTGCGTGGCGCGGGGGTATCTGTCGGGATCAGGCTGGAAGGAATATCAGGCGAGCGGCGCCGTCTGCGGCGTGGAGCTCCCGGCCGGTCTGCGCGAGTCGGACCGTCTGCCGCGCCCCATCTTCACGCCCGCCACCAAGGCCAGCACCGGGCACGACGTCAACATCTCGGAAGCCGAGGCCGGGGCGCTGATTGGCGCGGATCTCGTGGCACGCGTGCGTGACCTGACCCTGGCGCTTTATGGCGCCGGGGCCGCCCACGCCGAGTCGCGCGGCATCATCCTGGCCGACACGAAGTTCGAGTTCGGGATCACCGACTCGAGCGAGCTGATCCTCATCGACGAAGTGATGACTCCCGACTCCTCGCGTTACTGGCCCATGGACCAGTACGCGCCGGGCGGGCCGCAACCGAGCTTCGACAAGCAGTTCGTCCGCGACTATCTGGAGCGGATCCACTGGAACAAACAACCCCCGGTGCCGTCGCTGCCCGAGGACGTCGTCGCGCGGACCCGCGACAAGTATCTCGAAGCGTACCGGCGCCTTACCGGACGGGAGCTCGACTGATGGCGATGAAGGACCAGCTCGAACAGCTGGTGGCGGAGCTGCTCGTGAAGGGTGTTCGGTACGAGGACGCCCAGCGAGAGTTCGAGAAGCGCTTCATCACCCAGGCCCTGCAGAAGATGGAGGGAAACCTGGGGAAAACGGCCGACCTGCTCGGCATCCATCGCAACACGCTCAGCCGGAAGATGGCCGAGTATCGTCTCCGCCGCTCGGCTTGACAGCCGGTTTTCACGCTGACTAAACTTAGCAGTCGTGGCGGCTGAGTGCTAATCAGCCTGTGGCCGTCCGCACATCCCAAGTCCGTTCGCACACGAACAGTTGCCGGAACAGAGACCTTACACAGGCGGCCGCGCGCGAAGCGCGCCGCGAGTCGCAGGCAAGCACCTGTAATCACGCACTGAGTGGAGTCGATTGACATGAAAGTCAGACCGTTGCACGACCGCATCATCGTCCAGCGCATCGAAGAGGGCGAGCAGAAGATCGGCGGAATCATCATCCCGGATTCCGCAAAGGAAAAGCCCCAGCAGGGCAAGGTCTACGCCGTGGGCGCCGGCAAAGTGAAGGAAGACGGCACCCGCCAGCCGCTCGACGTCAAGGATGGCGACACCATCCTCTTCGGCAAGTACTCCGGCCAGGAGATCAAGATCGACGGCGAGGAGTACCTCATCATGCGCGAGGACGAGATCCTCGCGGTTCTCGACTCGAAGAAGTAACGGAGCTACAGAGAAATGGCAAAGCAGATCATTTACGGCGAGCAGTCGCGCCAGGCCATCCTGCGCGGCGTGAACGCGCTGGCCGACGCAGTGAAGGTCACCCTGGGCCCGAAGGGCCGCAACGTGGTTCTCGACAAGAAGTTCGGCTCCCCCACCATCACCAAGGACGGCGTGACGGTGGCCAAGGAGATCGACCTGAAGGATCCGCTCGAGAACATGGGCGCGCAGATGGTGCGCGAAGTGGCGAGCAAGACGTCGGACACGGCCGGTGACGGCACCACGACGGCCACCGTGCTGGCGCAGGCGATCTATCGCGAGGGCGCGAAGAACGTCGTGGCCGGCGCCAACCCGATGGAGCTGAAGCGCGGCATCGAGAAGGCGGTCGAAGTCGTCGTCGCCGAGGTCAAGAAGATGGCCCGCCCGGTGTCGGGCAACATGGTGGCGCAGGTCGGCACCATCTCGGCCAACGGCGACGCGACGATCGGCAAGATCATCGCCGAGGCGATGGACAAGGTGGGCAAGGACGGCGTCATCACGGTTGAAGAAGCCAAGACCCTCGAGACGTCGCTCGACGTCGTCGAAGGAATGCAGTTCGACCGCGGCTACCTGTCGGCGTACTTCGTGACCGACCCGGAGCGCATGGAAGTGGTGCTCGAGAACCCGGTCATCCTCATCCACGAGAAGAAGATCGCGTCGATGAAGGACCTGCTGCCGGTCCTCGAGCAGGTGGCGCGCCTCGGCCGTCCGCTGCTCATCGTGGCGGAAGACGTCGAGGGTGAAGCGCTGGCCACGCTCGTGGTCAACAAGCTTCGCGGCACGCTGCAGGCCGCAGCCGTGAAGGCGCCGGGCTTCGGCGACCGCCGCAAGGCCATGCTCGAGGACATCGCGATCCTCACCGGCGGCCGCGCGATCACGGAAGACCTCGGCATCAAGCTCGAGAACATCAAGCTGGATGACCTGGGCAAGGCCAAGAAGATCACGATCGACAAGGACAATACGACGATCGTCGAGGGCGCCGGCACCACGTCGGCCATCGAAGGCCGCGTCAAGCAGATCCGCGCGCAGGTCGAGGAAACCACTTCGGACTACGACCGCGAGAAGCTGCAGGAGCGGCTGGCGAAGCTCGTGGGCGGCGTGGCCGTCATCAAGGTCGGTGCGGCTACCGAAACCGAGATGAAGGAGAAGAAGGCGCGCGTCGAGGACGCGATGCACGCCACCAAGGCGGCCGTCGAAGAGGGCATCGTGGCCGGCGGCGGCGTCGCGCTCGTGCGCGGCGGCAAGGCGCTCGAAGGCCTCAAGCTGGAAGGCGATCAGCAGGTTGGCGCCAACCTGATCAAGCGCGCCATCGAGGAGCCGATGCGGCACATCGCGACCAACGCGGGCGCCGAGGGCTCGATCGTCGTGGCCAAGGTCAAGGAGATGAAGACCGATGAGGGCTTCAACGCCGCGACCGAAGTCTACGAGGACCTGGTGAAGGCGGGGGTCATCGACCCGGCCAAGGTGGTCCGCAACGCGCTGCAGAACGCGTCGTCAATCGCGTCGCTCCTGCTCACGACCGAAGCCCTCGTCTCCGAGATCCCCGAGGAGAAGAAGGAACCGGCGGGCGGCGGCGGCCACTCGCACGGCGGCGGCATGGGGGGCATGTATTAAACGCCCGCCGGCCCTAGGCCTTGGACCTGAGGCCTTAGCCTGAAAGACGATGGGCGGCTCCTCACGGAGCCGCCCTTTTTTTGTCCGTCGTGGGGCCGCCTTCAGGCGGCCCTTTTCGTGCGCTCGGACCGCGGTCGTCCGATTCCCTCGCGACCGGGTGCGACGGTCAGCCCGCGAACATCCAGTTGCGGCGGAACATGCCCGCGCTCCGTCGCAATGAAGAAGGCCGGCGGGGCTGAAAGCCCCGCCCTGCAGAAGGCTCAGCGTAGCGTGAATGCCAGTTCGATCGTGATGAGCACCGGCACGGGTTCGCCGAGGCGCGTGCCGGGACGGAAGCGCCACTGCTTGGCCGCCTTGATCGCTTCCTGATCGAGGCCAAAGGTGTTGTCGAGCGAGCGGACGACGCTGACGCGGCCGACGGTGCCGTCCGGCATCACGACGCACTCGAGCCACACGGTGCCCTGCACCTTCGCGCGCATCGCGTCCGCGGTGTACGACGGCTTCACCTCGCGCACGAGCTGCGGGATGGTGACGCCGTTGCCCGGCCGATATTCGCCGCCGCCAATGCCGCCACCGTTGCCGGGACCGACGCCCGATCCGGTGCCAGGCCCGACGCCCGTGCCGCGTCCGCTGCCGCCGCCGCCTTCGTCACCCTTGCCGGTCGATTCGTTCGAGGCCTGCGTGGACTCGAGCACGCCGGGCGCGGGCGGCGCCGGCGTGGGCGTCTCGACAGGCGCCTTCACTTCCGGCTCGGGGTCGGGTTCCTTCTTGACCTCGACCGGCTTCTCCACCACGGGGACTGGCTTCTCGGCCTTGATCTCGGCCTTCTTGGGCGGGTCCGGACTGTTGTTGCCGCCGCCACCGCCGCCGCCACCGGGCCCCGGCTGCGCAAGCCAGACGATGTCGGGCAGGCGGTCCGGGAGCACGCTCTCGTAGACCTTCTCCGGGAGCATCCGCGCGACAAGGAAGATGACCAGGAAGATCGCCGCATGGCTGCCGATCGAGACGCCCAGCGCGTTGCCGATCCGCTTCTCCTGCATCTCGAAAGTGAAGTGGAACTCGGCCGGGCCGACGCCCTCCGGGCGGACGTGGAGGTGGGTCGACTCGAAGGTCGGCTTTGAAGTCCCGGACGCGGGCGGGGTCGGGGTCGCCATACCGCTATTGGACGAAGGGGCTGATTGAATTGTCCCCGACCGGGACCGGGGCCGCAAGCTTAGACGCCACAAAACTTTGTTTGGCTCCAGTCATGACTCCCTCGAGGCCGGTCTAAAGACCGGCGGCTACATAGCCGTCGCGGGCGCGGACCCGCCACGCGCCGGCCTCCTGGCCACGCACCCGGACCCGAATCGGGTGCCAGCGTCCCGGCTCGGCCCGGCCGGCCGGGGCGTATCCCAGCAGGTATTGGTGCCGCAGTTCGCGGGCGATGCTGCCGAGCGCCGCGTCCAGCCCGCGCGCGTCCCGGAGCGCGAACGCGCGGCCGCCGGTCAGGCGGGCCGCATCCGACAACGCGCTCACCTGCTCGCGGCCGAACACGACGGGATAGACCAGCGCCGACCCGCGCCGCGCGCGTTCCAGCATCGTCGCCGCGCTCACCTGGCTGTAACGGTCCGTGCCATCGGAGAACACGACGAGAGCCTGGCGCCCGGGTTCAGGCTCGAGGCGATCCAGGGTCTTGACCACGGCGTCGCGCAGGGCCGTGGTGCTCCAGGCATCGAGCGCGCCCACCGCGCGCAGCTGCGCGTCGCGCGGCGCGTCGAGCGGCGCCACCACCTCGGCCTCGGCGTTGATCGCAACGACCATCGAGCGGTCGCCGGGCTGCAGCTGGCGCAGGAACCCCTCGGCGGCGCGGCGCGCGAGGCGCAGCGGTTCGCCCGCCATGCTCAGACTCCGATCGACGCCAAGCGCCACCGTCAACGGGAAGGCGCCTTCGGCGAAAGTCGTAATGGTTTGCGGCCGTCCGTCGTCGTCGAGTTGGAAGTCGCCGGCCTTGAGACCGGTGACCGGTTCTCCGGCAGCGTCGGTGACCGTGGCGTAGACCTCCACCGCCTGCACCCCGCTCGAAAAGCGAGCCTGGGCGTCTTCCTGGGCCTGCGGAGTCGCGGCCGGAACGGCGGCCGCCAGCAGCGCCAGCCCCATCCAGACGCCTTTCACGCGTCCGGACGAGCGGACACCAAGGAACGCCGTTAAGGCGTTCCGGTAGACACTGTCCGCGTTTGGGCGCATATCAGCACGCAGCTACAAAAAGCGTTCCCGCCATCAAAGTCTTCCGGCGGTTAGAGGTGGTACAATTCCCGTTGATTCGGTGCCACGAACCTGTGGAGCTTTCGCCTGGGTTCCGTAGCGCACCGCACGGGTGGCGTATGAACTTTGGCATGACCGAGCTGTTGATCATTCTCGTGATCGCCGTCGTGATCTTCGGCGCGAACCGGCTGCCTGAGCTGGGACGCGGCCTCGGCAAGGGCATCCGCAACTTCAAGGACGCTACGAAAGAGGCCTCTGAAGAAGGGCGCAAGCCCACGGCCTGAGACAGCGAGTCAGCGCTTCTTCTTCGCGCGCTCCCGCTTGCCGGGGCGCGTGCGCTTCTGAATCTTGCCTTTGACCCGGCTGCGCACCTGCCGCGGCCGGCCGGCTTCCCGCACCGTCTCCAGGATGTCCACGAGCCCGAGGTCGATCTGGCGGCGCTCGAGATCCACCCGTACGACCTGCACGGTCACCTTGCTGCCCAGCCGATAGGTCTTCCTGGTGTTCTCGCCGTAGAGGACGTGCTGCTGCTCCACGAAGCGGTAGTAGTCATCGGCCATGCTCGAGATGTGCACGAGCCCCTCGACGTAGTGCTCGACGAGTTCCACGAACAGGCCGAACGGCGCCACGCCGGTGATGAAGCCTTCGTATTCATCGCCGACCTTGTCGGCCATGAACCGCACCTTCTTCCACTGCAGTAGCTCGCGCTCGGCGTCGTCGGCCCGCCGCTCCATCTCCGAGGTGTGCCGCGCGGTTTCCGGCAGCTCCTCGGCGAGTTCCTCGAACCGCGCTTCTGAGAGGCCGCCCCGCCGCGACTGGCGAAGCATCCGGTGCACCACCAGATCGGGATAGCGGCGGATCGGCGACGTGAAGTGCGTGTAATGCTCGGCGGCCAGACCGAAGTGCCCCAGGCTCACCGAGTCGTAGCGCGCTTTCTGCATGGTGCGCAGCATCAGCGCCGCGATCGGCCGCTCCTCCGGCGTGCCCTTCATGCGGTCGATCAATTTCTGGAAGTGCGACGGTTTCAGCGCGCGCCCGCTGGCCGCCAGGCTGTAGCCGAGCGGCGTGATGAACGCCTCGAACTCCTCGACCTTCTGCAGGTCCGGCGATTCGTGCACGCGGTGCAGCGACGGCACCCCGTGCTCCACGAGGTGGGTGGCCACCGTCTCGTTGGCCAGCAGCATGAATTCCTCGATGAGGCGGTGCGCCACGTTGCGCTCGCTGGCCACGATGTCGTCGATCTGGCCGTCCTCGCCGAGCACCACTTCCGCCTCCGGCAGGTCGAAGTCGATGGCGCCGCGCCGGCGCCGCCGCCCGTTGAGAACGCCGAAGAGCTCGTGCATCAGCTCGAAGAACGGCACCAGCGGCGCATAGCGGGCCCGGACCACGTCGGCGGCACCGTCGGTCCCGGTCAGGATGGCGTTCACGTCGGTGTACGTCATCCGCTCGTTGCTGTTGATGACGCCGTCGTGCATCTCGTAGCGCACCACCTGGCCGCGGCGGTCGACCTCCATCAGGCAGGTCTGCACGAGCCGATCGACGCGCGGATTGAGGCTGCACAAGCCGGTCGCGAGCTCGTGCGGGAACATGTGCACGGCGCGCTCGGTGAAGTACACCGAGGTGCCGCGCGCGTAGGCTTCCTCATCGAGCGCGCTCCCCTCCTGCACGTAGTGCGACACGTCCGCGATGTGCACGCCGAGCCAGTAATGGCCGTTCGGCAGCCGCTCGAGCGTGATGGCGTCGTCGAAGTCGCGCGCGTGCTCACCGTCGATCGTCACCGTCGTCGTGGCGCGGAAGTCGGTGCGCCCTTTGATGTCCTGCTCGCGCACGGCGCCGCCGATGGCCTGCGCCTCGGCCACCGCGTCGGGCGGATGCGCGTCCGGTATGCCGTACTTGCGGATGATGATCTGCGTGTCCACGCCGGGCTCGTCGATGCGCCCGAGCACCTCGCTGACCGTCCCGGCCGGGCCGCGCGTGGCCGTCGGCCAGCGCGTGACAGTCACGACCACCATGTCGCCCGGTTCGGCCGACGACGACTCGCCCGTGGGGATCTGCACGTCCGCCACGAGGCGCCGATCGAACGGCACCACGTAGCCCAGCCCCGAGCCGTCCAGGTCGAAGCGCCCGACGACGCGTTCGTGCGCGCGCTGGAGGATCTTGACCAGCCGCCCTTCGAACCCCTTTTCCGTCTGCTTCTCGACGCGCACGACGACGGTGTCGCCGTGCATCGCTTCCGCCAGCGCGAAGGCGGGGATGTAGATGTCGGGGTGGGCCTCGCCGTCGGCTTTGCGCTCGGGGGCCACGAAGCCGAAGCCGGACGGATTGACCTGCAGCCGCCCGACCATGAGGTCCATCTTGTCCGGCAGCCCCAGGCGGTTGCCGCGCACCTGGACGAGATCGCCCGAGGCGAGCAGCGATTTCAGATGGCGGGTGAGGGTGGCGCGCTGTTCGCGCGGCACCTTGAGGATGCGCGCGAGGTCGCGCGCCGTGGCGGGATGGTGCGCCCGCTCTCGCATCTTCTGCAGGACGTCGTCGCGCGTCATCGCATCACCACGCTCGACGTCTTGAACGGCAAGAAGTCGTGTGAATGAATCGAGTACTTGTCCTGCCGTTCAAGGCGTCGACGCCCGCCCGAAGGGCGGGCCAGTAGATACTGCGCGAGCGAGGCGGAGCGTGCATGCTCGATGGTCCGACGCGGAGCCTCGCTAGCCGATGAGGACGATTTGAATGTCTCCGACGTTGGTCCGGGTCGGCCCGGTCTTGATGAGATCGCCAATGCGATCGAAAAACGCATACGTATTGTTGTCTCGTAAATAGCTGTCGGGATCCTCGATCCCGGCTGAACGGGCGCGCGCGAACGTGGCCGAGTCGCCAACGGCCCCGGCGGCGTCGGTCGGGCCGTCGATGCCGTCCGTGCCGACGCTCGTCACCACGACCGCGTCGCCCAATGGCTGCAGCGCACGCGCCGCCGCAAATGTGAATTCCTGGTTCCGGCCGCCCTTGCCCTTGCCGGTCACCGTGACGGTGGTCTCGCCGGCCGCGATCACGCACACGGGTCGCGGCAGACCTGCCGCCACCTGCACGACGTGTTCGACGTGTGCCACCGCCGCCTCGCGCGCTTCGCCGGTCACCGGCGCGTTCACGACGTGCGCGGTGTAGCCGCGGGACACGGCCGCATGGCGGGCGCCTTCCACCGCGCCGCGCTGAGGGCCGATCACGACCGCCGTCGCACGCGCCAGTCGTGCGTCGCCGCCGCTCGGCGTTTCCACCACCTCGCCCGCGGCACCGGCGCGCAGGCGCCGGACCACCGGGAGGGGAAACGCGCCGTCGCCGCCGCGCCGCCCGATGACCGCAAGGGCGTCGGCAAACGTGCTTGGATCGGCCACCGTGGGGCCCGACGCGATGACGCTGAGGTCGTCGCCGACCACGTCCGACACGGCCAGCGTGAGGGTGCGGCCGCCACACGCCGCGGCCAGCAGGCCTCCTTTGATGGCCGAGAGGTGCTTGCGCACCGTGTTCAGCTCGTGGATATCGGCGCCGGCTTCGAGCAGCTGCCGGACGGTCTGCTGCTTTTCTTCCAGGGTCACGCCGTCGGCCGGCAGCGACATCAGCGCCGAGCCGCCGCCCGACAGCAGCACGAGCAGTAGTTCATCCGGACGCACGCGCGACGCCACGGCGACCGCGCGCCGCGCGCCGTCCACGCTCCCCGCGGTCGGCAACGGGTGGCCGCCGGTGTGCCACTCGGTCCCCGGTGGCGGCGCGGGCGACCCGGCTGGGCCGATGCCGAGCATGGTGCGCGGCGTCACGCCGTAGCTGACGCAGGCGTCCAGCATCACCGACGCCGCCTTGCCGGCGGCGATCACGTGTACCGCCGCGGCGTCGTTGAGCGCGCGCGCGATCGACGGCTCCACGACCGCACGACGCACGAGCGCACCGGCATCCACGGCGTCGAGCGCCGCGCGCACGATCTCGTGCAGGTCCGATTTCAGTTGTGGGAGGGAACGGGTCAGGCCGGGCAGGTCAGTTGATCTGGCGCGGGTCGGTCCATGCGGACAACCCGGTGACGACGTCGAATTGCCGCAGCAGGCGGCTGACCACCTGGTCGGCGTCGTCGGTGTCGCACAGCCGATCGAGCTGCGCCATCACCTTCGTGAGCGCCTCTTCGACGTCCAGGACCGCACGCTCGGAGTAGTACTCGCGCTGCTGATCGAGGCAGCGCTGGCACTTGATGAACTCTTCGCGATAGAAACTGGAACGGGTGTCACAGGTCGGTTCCCAGAGCGGGACCGAATCGGTCAGAAAGCGTGAAACCCGTTGCTGTTGGACTTTCATGCAGCCGATTGGATCCAGTCTAGCCATGGTTCTGGAGGCATGTCAACGCGGTGTTACCTGGGTGCTCAGACGGCGTGGCGCGAGGCCGCAAAGCCACCGGCCCCGCCCACCAGCATGCCCCCCGCCACGAGGAGCGCGCAGAACCGCGCAGGCAGGAACTGCGGATCCACGCCCTCAAGCGCGCTGGCCAGCTGGGGCCCCCACGAGGCGCTGGCCACCGCAAAGCCACCCCACAGCAGCAGCACGGCACCCGCGGCGCCGATGCCCCCCTGCAGCAGCCCCTCGGCCACGAACGGGCCGCGGATGAAGGCCAGCGAGGCACCGACGAGCTGCATGATTTCGATCTCCTCGCGCCGCGCGTGCAGCCCGAGCCGCACGACCGCGGCCACGGTGACCGCCGCCGCCAGGGCCATCATCAGCGCCAGGACACCGCCGGCCCGCCGCAGCGCGTCGAGCCCGGCGCCCACCTTGGCCAGCCAGGCGCGGTCGTAGCGGATGTCCGCCACGCCAGGGAGCGTGGCGACTTTCTTGAGGAGCGCATCCGCGCGGCCGTCCTTTTCGGCCGTACTCTGCATGCGCACTTCGATCGACGCCGGGAACGGGTTGTCGCCGATGCCCGCGGCCGTGGAGGCGAGCTCGGCGAACTCGGTGCGGAAGCGCACCAGCGCCTGCTCCTTCGACACATACTCGCGGCCGGCCGCGGCGCCGCTCTGATCGACGAACGCCTCGATGACGCCGCGCTGCTCCGACGTGGCGTCGTCGCGCAGATACACCGAGAACTCCGCGCTCGTGGTCCAGCGCGCGAGCAGCCGCTCGACGTTCCACGTCACAAGCAGCAGGCCGCCGAGCACGCTCATGGCCAGCGCGATGGCCACCACCGCGAACAGCGTGGAGCCGCCGCCGCGCCGCAGGCTCGCCCATCCCTGGCGGAACGCGTAGTCGATGGCTCTCACCGCGGCTAGGCCCTCATCCCTTCGGCCACTTCCACGATGCGCCCCTGGTCCAGCGTGATGCTGCGGCGGCCCACCAGGCGGATCAGCTCGCGGTCGTGCGTCGCAATCAGCACCGTGGTGCCGCCGGCGTTGATCTCGCGGAACAGGTTCATGATTTCAAGCGAGAGGTCGGGGTCGAGGTTGCCGGTCGGCTCGTCGGCCAGCAGCAGCGCCGGGTCGTTCATGAGGGCCCGCGCAATCGAGATGCGCTGCTGCTCGCCGCCCGACAGCTCCTGCGGGTAGGCGTTCATGCGGTGCTGCAGCCCCACCCACTTCAAAACCTGGAACGCGCGCCGCCGCTGCTGCGCCGGCGACACGCCGATCACCTCCGAGACGAAGCAGATGTTCTCCAGCACGGTGCGGCGCTGTATCAGCTTGAAGTCCTGGAAGACGAAACCGATGCCGCGGCGGTACTCCTGAATCTCGGCGCGCGACAGGTTGGCGAGGTTGTGGCCGTTGACGATGATCTCGCCTTCGTTCGGCCGTTCCTTCATGAGCAGCAGACGCAGCAAGGTGGACTTGCCGGCGCCGCTCGGGCCGGTGAGGAACACGAACTCGCCCTTGCCCACCGTGATCGTCAGATCGCGGAGCGCGTAGAGGCCACGCCCATAGAGCTTGGACAGGCGGTGCGTCGTGATCACGTACCGGCAGTATACAGCCGCAGGACAGTCGTAGGGGCCGCCTTCAGGCGGCCCCTACGACGGAGACTCGAGTTCGCGCTTGAGGAGCTCGTTCGCGAGCTTCGGATTCGCCTTGCCGCCGCTCCCCTTCATGACCTGACCGACGAGGAAGCCGAACGTCTTCTGGCTGCCCGCGCGGTACTGCGTCACGGCATCGGCGTTGGCCGCCATCACCGAACGGATCACGTCGATGATGGACGACTCGTCGGAGTTCTGCGCGAGCCCTTCCGCCGCCACGATGTCGGCGGCTGCGCGCCCCGTGTCGTACATCTTCGGAAAGACGTCCTTGGCGATCGCGTTGCTGATGGTGCCCTTCTCGACCAGCGTGATGAGCCCGGCGAGCGCCTCGGGCTTGAGCGGCACGTCCGCCACCGGCGTGCCCCGATCGTTGAGCGTCCGCAGCAGCTCGCCCATCACCCAGTTGCTCGCCGCCTTGGCGTTGCCCGCGGTGGCCGCCACCTGCTCGAAGTAGTCGGCGAGGCCCGACTGCGTCAGCACGCCGGCGTCGTAGTCGGGAATGCCGTAGCTCGAGACGAAGCGCTTGCGCCGCGCGTCAGGCAGCTCCGGCAACACCGCGCGGAGCCGCTCTACACGGTCGGGCGCGACGACGAGCGGCGGCAGATCCGGCTCGGGAAAGTAGCGGTAGTCGTGCGCTTCTTCCTTGCTGCGCATCGAATGCGTGCGGCCGGTGCCCGAATCGAACAGGCGCGTCTCCTGCAGCACGCGGCCGCCTTTCGACACGAGGTCGATCTGCCGATCGATCTCGTACTCGATTGCCTTCTGCAGGTAGCGGAAGGAGTTGACGTTCTTCACCTCGGCCTTGGTGCCGAGCTTCTCCTGGCCCACGGGGCGCACCGACACGTTGGCGTCGCAGCGCAGGCTCCCCTCTTCCATGTTGCCGTCGTTGACGCCGATCGACACCAGGATCTCGCGCAGGCGGGAGAAGAACTCCGACGCCTCCGACGCCGAGCGCATGTCCGGCTCGGACACGATCTCGATGAGCGGCACGCCGCTGCGGTTGTAGTCCACGTAGGTCTTCGTCTCGGAGTCGCGGAAGCCTTCGTGGAGCGACTTGCCCGCGTCCTCCTCCATGTGGATGCGCGTGAGACGGATGAAGCGCGGCGGCCCGTCCACGGCGATCTCGAGCCCGCCGCCGAGCGCCAGCGGACGCTCGTACTGCGAGATCTGGTAGCCCTTGGGCAGGTCGGGATAGAAGTAGTTCTTGCGCGCGAAGATCGACTCGGACTGCACGTCGCAGCCGAGCGCCAGCGCCGCCATCACGGCGTAGTCCACGGCCTGGCGATTGAGGACCGGCAGCGCGCCCGGCTGTCCGAGACAGACCGGGCACACTTCGGAATTCGGCGCGGCGCCGAACGCAGTGCTGCAGCCGCAGAAGATCTTCGTCGCGGTGCGCAGCTGCGCGTGAATCTCGAGGCCGATGACGGCCTCGTACGAAGCGGTCACACCCGCGGGCCGGCCGCCTTCACCTTCGCGTCGACGTCGCCCTCGAAGGTCTTGAAGTTGTCAGCGAACATTTGCGCCAGCTTCTTGGCCTGCTCGTCGTACTTCGCGGCGTCGGGCCACGTGCTGCGCGCGTCGAGCACGGCATCCGGCACGCCCGGCACCGACTTCGGCACGTCGAGGTTGAACACCGGGTGGTTCGTGTAGCTGGCGTTATCGAGCTGTCCGGTGAGCGCCGCGGTGATCATCGCGCGCGTGTGCGCAATCTTCATGCGGCTGCCGACGCCGTACGGGCCGCCGGTCCAGCCCGTGTTCACGAGCCACACCTTGGCCTGGTGCCTCGCGATCTTCTCGCCGAGCAGCTTGGCGTAGACGTTGGGATTGAGCGGCAGGAACGGGGCGCCGAAGCACGTGCTGAAGGTCGCCTTCGGTTCCGTCACGCCCTTCTCGGTGCCGGCCACCTTGGCGGTGTAGCCCGAGAGGTAGTGGTACATGGCGCCTTCCGGCGTGAGGCGCGCGATGGGCGGCAGCACGCCGTAGGCGTCGGCCGTCAGCATCACCACGTTCTTCGGGTGGCCGCCAAGACCCGAGAGCTCGGCGTTGTCGATGAACGTGATCGGATACGAGCTGCGCGTGTTCTCCGTGAGCGACGCGTCATCGAGGTCGAGCGTGCGGAACTCGGGATCGATGACCACGTTCTCGAGCACGGTGCCGAAGCGCTTCGTGGTCTCGTAGATCTGCGGCTCGGCCTCCTGCGACAGCTTGATTACCTTCGCGTAGCAGCCGCCTTCAAAGTTGAAGACCCCGGTGTCGCTCCAGCCGTGCTCGTCGTCGCCGATCAGCTGACGGTTCGGGTCGCTCGAGAGGGTGGTCTTTCCGGTACCCGAGAGGCCGAAGAAGAGCGCCGTGTCGCCGTCCGCGCCGATGTTCGCCGAGCAGTGCATCGAGAGCACGCCCTGCAGCGGCAGCGTGTAGTTGAGAATGCTGAAGATCGACTTCTTGATTTCGCCTGCGTAGTGGGTGCCGCCGATGAGGACCATCTTGCGGCCGAAGTGCACCAGGATGAAGCACTCGGAGCGGGTGCCGTGTTTCGCGGGGTCGGCCTTGAATTTCGGAGCATCGATGACCGTGTATTCCGGTCGATGCTCCCGGCGCTTCGCCGCGTCGTTCTCGGGGAGGAACATGTTTCGCGCGAACAGGTTGTGCCACGCGAACTCGTTCACCACCCGGATCGGCATCTTGTATTTCGGATCGGTGCCGCCCCACGCGTCGAGGACGAACAGTTCCTTGTCCTGGAGGTAGGCCATCATGTCCTTGTGCAGCGCGTCGAACTTGGCCTCCTCGATCGGCTTGTTCACCGCGCCCCAGTGGACATGCTTGTCGCTCGCGGATTCCTTGACGACGAACTTGTCGTTGGGCGAGCGGCCGGTGTGAGCGCCGGTACGGGCGACGAGGGGCCCTTCGGCGGCGAGTTGCGCTTCACCGCGGGCCAGCGCCTGCTCGTACAGGGCAGCGGGACTGAGGTTCCAGTGGACGCGTCCGGAGCGAACGATTCCGAGCGCTTCGAGACCGAACGCCCGCTCGACCTGTGTGGTCATATCTTCTGTATCTCCTACGGTGAAGCCAGGGTGAAGCTCCAGATCGTACCGGCCGAGTTGGAAACAAGTCAACTCGAAGATTCCCCGAGACCCGGCGCCGGAAGCCCTTCCGGAGTATAGTGATATCAGTGGCGATGACCAGACAGCCGCGCCGCGCCGAAACACCGAACTCGGCGGGTAGTGTCCCGACAGGGGCCGTCCGTCCGGTCCTGTCCAAGGAGTCGGAAATCGCCGGCGCGATCAAGGCGCTGGTCCTGGCCGGCCAGCGCGATGCGGCGCGCGAGCGTTTCGGCGAGCTGGTCGCCCGGCAACAGCGGCGGGCCGTTCGTATCGCCTACCAGTACCTGCGCGACGTGCACGATGCCGACGAGGCGGTGCAGGACGCGTTCGTCAAAGTCTTCACCCACATCACCAGCTACCGCGAAGACCTCCCCTTCGAGGTGTGGTTCACGCGCATCCTCGTCAACGGCTGCCTCGACCTCCGCAAGGCGCGCGCGCGCCGGCTGCGGTGGGCGCTGCCGATGTCGAGCCAGACCGATGCTCCCCCGCCGGAGCCGGTGGCGCCCCGCACCAACGCCGAGGCACGCCTCATCTCGGCCCAGCGCACGCAGACGATCGGCACGGCCATCGGCCGTCTGCCGAACCGCCAGCGCGAAGTGTTCACGCTCTGCCACATCGCCGAGCAGACGACCGCCGAAGTCAGTCGCGCGCTGGGACTCAGCGAAGCGACCGTGCGCGTGCACCTGTTCCGCGCCGTTCGCAAGCTCCGCGCGCTGCTGCGGGATGAAGAGGCCCTGGCATGACCCGTCATCACCTCACGGACACCGAACTTCTGTCGCTGCACTTCGACGGCACCCGCGCGCAGAGCGAGCCATCAGGGGGAGACAGCGACGCGCACACGCACATGGCGGGCTGCACCACCTGCCAGTCTCGCGGGCGCGCGGTGACGGAACTGCTCGACGGCCTCACGCGGGCCGCGGCCGACGAAACCGACGCGCTCTTCGGCACCGACCTTCTGGCGCGCCAGCATTCGCGCATCATGAGCCGCGTGGCGCAGGAATGCCGCTCGGCACGCATCATCAGCTTCCCCGCTTCGGCACCCGCGCCGGTTCGTCACGCGCGCGGCGGCACGCGGTGGGTGGCAGCCGCGGTGGCCGCCGGCGTGATTCTCGGCATCGTGGGCGAGCAGCTCACCGAGCGCATCGCACGCAGCGGCCGTCCGCGCCGCGTGTTCCCGCCCGCGGTGGCGCAGGTCGCCCAGCCCGGCGTGGCCATTCGCGCGGTGTCCACCAGCTCCGACGACGATTTCTACGGACAGGTCGAGCTCGCCTTCGGCAGCGCGGCCCCGGCGGCACTGCGGCCCCTCGACGTGCTCACGCCGCGGGTCACCGACCTGCGTGAGTAGCCCGTCCACTCCGCTCATCTTCCGCAAAGGGCTCGATCGGAAGCACGAGGTCGCGCAGGTTCTCGCCGAGAGCTACCACAGCGAGCTCGTGGCGCGCGTCAAACAGGACGGCTTCCGCTACGACTCCGGCCGGCTCACCATCCATCTCGCGCGCGAATTCGGCTTCTGCTACGGCGTGGATCGCGCGGTGGACTACGCCTATCAGACGCGCTCGCGCTTCCCCGATCGCGCGGTCTATCTGACCGGCGAGATCATCCACAATCCGCACGTGAACGATCGGCTCCGCGAAATGGGCGTGCGCTTCCTGAGCGACGAAGGGATGTCGGTCGATCGGATCACGCCCGACGACGTCGTCATCCTGCCGGCGTTCGGCGTCACGATCGAAACGCTCGAAGCGTTCGTCGCCAAGGGCTGCACCCTCGTGGACACCACGTGCGGCTCGGTGCTGAATGTCTGGAAGAACGTGAAGCGCTACGGCGAAGACGGCTTGACGTCGGTCATTCACGGCAAGTTCTGGCATGAGGAAACACGCGCCACGGCCTCGCAGGCGTCGCGCGGCGGCGGCGCGCACTATCTCGTCGTCCTCAATCGCGAGCAGGCGCTCCAGGTGTGCGACTACATCCGTCACGGCGGCGACCGCGGCGCGTTCCTCCGCGCCTTCGAGCACGCCATCTCACCGGGCTTCGATCCCGACCTGCATTTGCAGCGCGTCGGGTGCGCGAACCAGACGACCATGCTGAGCTCGGAGTCGCTGGAGATCGGCGAGCTGTTCCGGGCGGCCATGCGGGATCGGTATGGCGACGCGGAGGTCGCCACCCGCTTCCGCGCGTTCGACACGATCTGCAGCGCGACGCAGGACCGTCAGGATGCGGTGCTGGCGCTGCTGACCGAACAGCGTCTCGACGTGATGATTGTCCTCGGCGGCTACAACAGCAGCAATACCTTCAACTTGGCGCGGATCTGCGCATCGCGCCTGCCCACGTTCCACATCGCCGACCCCACCTCGCTCATCTCGGCCAACGAAATCCTGCACAAGCCGGTGGACGCCTCCGGCGAAACGACCGCGGCGGAGTGGCTGCCGGCCGGGCATCTGACGGTTGGATTGACCTCGGGGGCCTCGACGCCGGACAACCTGGTCGGGGCCGTAATCCGCCGCCTGGACGAGCTCGCAAACGGCTGAAATCGGGGCCGATTGTTAAGCAGGCGTTAAGGCGTCCGCCAAGGGGCGCCCCGGGCTTCGCAAATCTCCGGCCAAAGCCCGTATGTTCTTGTATCATAGATAGTAAACGCCGTCTGCACACGAGTCGTAGACCGAGTGTTAGCCATGCCTCTTTCGCGTCAAAACACATCGCTCCGCAGCGCCCTGCTCGCGCTCGTCGCATTGCTCGTGCTAGGTGGCGCGAGCCCGCTCGCCGCGCAGGGCAAGTTCAAGTGGTGGCAATCGGATCGGTACAAGACCGAGCTGATGCTCACCGCGGATCAGAGCAAGCGTCTCGAAGAGATCTTCCAGCAGGCGCTGCCGACGTTGCGCGCGCAGATGAAGACCCTCGAGACCGCGGAGGCGGAGCTCGAGCGGCTCTTTCACCGCGGCGACGACAGCGCGGTAATGGCGCAGGTGGCGCGGGTCGAGTCGGCGCGCGCCGAGCTCAACACCTCGCGCAACAACATGCTGCTCAAGATGCGGCGGATGCTCACGTCCGATCAGTGGATCAAATTCGGAGCGCTTCACAAGTCGTTGGAGCACGAACGCGAGCAGGCGCTCCAGCGCAGTAATGCGGCGCCGAAGTAGCCGCAGGGCCATGCCCGGCGACCGTCTGAGCGTTACCTCTGCCCGCGGCGGCTTTCCGACCGCGGATTCCCCCGAGTAAGGCCGTTACACCATGAAGATCAGCTTTCGCATGTTTTCGTGCGCCGCCGCCGTTCTGTGTGCCGCGGTGCCTGCACTGGCCCAGAACAAACCCGACGAGGCGCGCATTTCCGAACTGGCACGCGACGCCGCGCGCCAGTTCGAAGCGGCGCGCGCCGATGCGCAGACGCGGCCGACCGTTCCCGCCACGACGGCGGGGCCGGCCTTCGAGCTCACGCTCGACGAAGCCACGGCGCGCGCGCTCGAGCGCAACCTCGACCTGGCCGTCGAGCGCCTGAATCCGCTGATTCAGGACGCCAACCTCGAGCGGCTCCACGCCGCGTATCGCCCGACGCTCACGTCGCAGGTCGGACACCTCGCGCGCGTGCAGCCGCCAACCAGCCAGTTGAACGGCGGCGTCATCGTGCAGAATGACACCTCCACCTACAACGCCGGGGTCAACCAAGCGCTGAAGTGGGGCGGCGGCGATGTCGCGGTGACCTTCAACAACAACAAGCAGGTCACGTCGAACCTCTTCGCGAACTTCAATCCGACGTACAACTCGAACTTCAGCGCCACCCTCACCCAGCCGCTCCTGCGCGACTTCAGGATCGACGGCACGCGGCAGCAGCTGAAGGTCACGGCCATCAACCGCGAGATCTCCGACATCCAGCTCAAGGGCACGCTGGCCACGACCGTGGCCAACGTGCGGAACGCCTACTGGGAGCTGGTGTTCTCCGTGCAGGCGGTGGACGTGGCCGTGGGCTCGCTGGACCTCGCTGACAAACTGGTGCAGGACAACAAGGCGCGCGTCGAGGTGGGCACGATGGCGCCGCTCGACGTCGTGCAGTCCGAGGCGGAAGCAGCGACTCGCCGTCAGGCGCTGGCGCAGGCCGAGGCCACCATGCGGACGGCCGAGCTCTCGCTGAAGCGGCTGATCGTCAACGGCACCGACGATCCGCTGTGGCGCGCCACGCTGACGCCGATCGATCGCCCCGAGTTCCGGTCGGAGCCGCTGGACGTCGAGACCGCGGTGCGCACGGCGCTCTCGAGCCGCACCGATCTCGCGCAGGCGCGCAAGACGCTCGACAGCAACGACATCACGATCAAGTTCCTCCGCAACCAGCAGCTGCCGGCTGTCGACCTCCTCGCCAACTACGGCGCGTCGGGGCTGGGAGGCACGCAGTACATCCGCAGTGGCACGGGACTGGGCAGCGCGATCTTGTCGACGATTCCCGGCGGCTACGGCAACGCGTGGAACACGCTCACCGGCCGCGACTACCCCACCTGGAACTTCCAGGTGAACTTCAGCTACCCGCTCGGCGGCAGCGCCGCCGACGCGGTGTATGCGCGCTCGCGCGTGACGCGCAACCAGACGGCCGCGCAGCTGAAGGCGCTCGAGCTGCAGGTGGCGACCGACGTGACGAACGCGGCGCTGCAGGTCGAGAGCAGTCTGAAGAGCTACGAGGCCGCGACCGTCGCGCGGTCGCTCGCCGAGACGCGCCTGTCGGCGGAACAGAGCCGTTTCGAGGTCGGCCTGTCCACCAACTTCTTCGTCGTGCAGGCCCAGCGCGATCTGGCGACGGCACAGAACAGCGAACTGCGGGCGCTGCTCAATTACCGCCGGTCCATCGTGGACTTCGGACGCGTGCAGGAAGCGCCGGCCACGCGCGGCGGCAACCTGATCACAGCGATCGCGGCTGCAGGGAATTAATCGCGAACCGGCGTCAAGCCGGTTTGCCAGATAGCGCGAGGGTATGAAAAAGGTAGTCATCGGTGTCGTGTTGCTCGCCGTGATCGGTGCCGGCGTGTATGTGTACCGCGGCCGATCGAGCAGCGGCACGGAGCAGGCCGCCGCGGGCGGCGCTGCCGGCGCCGGCGGTGGTCAGCAGGGGCGAGGCGGCGGACGCCGTGGCGGTGGCGGCTTCCCCGGTGGCGGGCAGTTCGGCCGTCCCCCTCTCACCGTGGAGGTCGGCAAGGCGTCGCGCGCGACGATTCAGTCCGAGATCACCGTCGTCGGCAACCTGATCGGGCAGGCCACCGTGTCCGTGGCGCCGCGCGCGGCGGGCCGCGTCGAATCGGTGACGGTACGGCTCGGCGATCGCGTTACCCGCGGGCAGCGCCTCGCGAAAATCGAGGACTTCGAAATCCAGGAGCAGGTGAAGCAGGCCGAGGCCGCGCAGCAGGTGTCGGAGGCGACCATCCGGCAGCGTGAGGCGGATCTGAAGCTGGCGCAGACCAACGCCGAGCGCTCGCGCAGCCTCTTCGAACGGCAGCTGCTGCCGAAGCAGACGCTCGACGACAACGAAGCGCGCTACCAGTCGGCCATGGCCGCGGTCGACCTCGCGCGCGCCCAGAGCTCGCAGTCGAAAGCGCGGCTCGACGAGCTGCAGATCAACCTCGCCAACACGAACATCATCTCGCCGGTGAACGGCTACGTGTCGAAGCGCACCGTCGATCCCGGCGCGTTCGTGTCGCAGAACGTGCCCGTCGTCGACGTCGTGGACATCTCGACGGTGCGCCTGGTGGCGAACGTCGTCGAGAAGGACCTGAAAGAGCTCCAGACCGGCAACGCCACGCGCGTCTCGGTGGACGCGTTTCCCGGCGAAACGTTCACGGGGCGCATCGCGCGCGTCTCTCCTGTGCTGGATCCCGCAACCCGCACGGCGCCGATCGAAATCGAGATTGTGAACCCCACGAGCCGTCTGAAGCCCGGCATGTACGCGCGCGTGAGCGTGACCACGAGCACCCGGAAAGAAGCGCTCGTCGTGCCGGCCACGTCGGTGGTGGACCTCGGCGGCCGCCGCGGCGTGTTCACGCCGCTCAACGATACGGCGGTGTTCCGCGCGCTCGAAGTCGGCACGGAGCAGGGCGCCATCGTCGAAGTGCTCGGCGGCTTGGCCGAAGGCGACACGGTGATCACCACCGGCTCCTCGGCGCTGCGGGACGGCGATCGCATCGTGCCGCCGGGCGGCGCGAACGGCGCGCGGGGCCGGCGGGGGGCGGGTGCCACCCCGGGCGGCGCGCGTGACGGCGGGGCGGGCGGCGCCCGCGACGGGGGGACAGCCGGCACGGCGGAGGCACGCGAAGGCGGCAGCGGCCGGCGGGTCGGCGGCCCGCGCGAGGGCGGTGCACGCGAGGGCGGGTCTCCCGAGGGCGGCACACGGCCTGGCGGCAGCGGCCGCGAGGGCGGCAGCCGGGAAGGGCGCGGCCGCCGCGGAACGCCACCCGCGCAATCGGGAACGCCGTCGGCGTCGTAGATTCAGCGCGACCCGCCAAGAACGCGGGTCGCGCGGCAGTATTTGGCAAACCGGCTTAACGCCGGTTCGCGATCTAGATCGAGCGGGGATCCCACATGAGCATTCCGCGTTTCGCGATTCACAAGCCCGTCACGATGTTCATGATCAGCGGCGTCATCACGCTGCTCGGCATCATCTCGCTCACCAAGCTGCCGGTGGACCTGATGCCCGAGTTCGAGCAGCCGCAGCTGACGGTGCGCACCAGCTACACCGGCGTCGGCCCGCTCGAGATGGAAGAGCTCATCACCCGGCCGATGGAACAGGCCGTGAGCGCCGTGCCCGGTGTGACGCGCGTCGAATCGACGTCGTCCGAAGGCAACAGCCAGGTGCGGCTCAACTTCGACTGGGGCACCGATTTGTCCGAGGCCGCCGACGAGGTGCGCACGCGCGTGGACCGCATGCGGAACCGGCTGCCCGAGGACGCCGACCCGCCGACCATCTTCAAGTTCGACGCGAACACGCTGCCGATCATCCAGCTCGGGATCGAGGGCGACTACGACCCGGTGACGCTGCGCGAGCTGGCGCAGAACGAGATTTCACCGCGCTTCGAGCGCGTGGACGGCGTGGCGGCGGTGAACGTCAACGGCGGCCTGCGGCGCCAGATTCACGTCGAGCTATCGAAGGAAAAGATCACCGCGCTCAACCTGTCGGTGAACCAGGTCGTCAACGGCATCCGCCAGGAGAACCAGAACACGCCGCTCGGCGAGGTGTACCAGGGCGACGCCACCTTCCTCGTCCGCAGCCAGGGGCAGTTCACGAGCCTCGAGGACATCCGCAATCTCGTCGTCATGACGCGCGACGGCGTCCCCGTCTACCTGCGCGACATCGCGGAAGTGAAGGACACCACCGAGCAGCGCCGCTCGTTCATGCGCATCAACGGCCGGCCGGGCGTGCAGCTGCAGGTGCAGAAGCAGTCGGGCAAGAACACCGTCGAGGTCGCGCACGGCGTCAAGCAGGAAGTCGAGCGCGTCAACCGCGAAGTGCCAGGCATCAAGATGATCGTGATGCAGGACAACTCGCTCTTCATCGAGCGCGCCATCGCCAACGTGCAGGAGCACGCGCTCATCGGCGGCGTGCTGGTGGTGCTGATCATCTTCGCGTTCCTGCGGGACTTCCGCTCCACGCTCATCGTCAGCACATCGATCCCGGTGTCGGTCATCGGCACGTTCGCGCTGCTCTACTTCGGCGGGTTCACGCTGAACACCATGACGTTCGGCGGGCTCGCGCTCGGCATCGGCATGATCGTGGACGCCGCCATCGTGGTGCTCGAAAACACCCACCGGCACCTGCACATGGGCAAGGACCGGATGACGGCGGCGATCGACGGCAGCGAGGAAGTGTGGTCGGCCATTCTCGCCTCCACGCTGACGCACATCGCCGTGTTCGTGCCTCTCCTCTTCCTCTCGGGCACCGCGAGCATCCTGTTCACGCAGCTCTCGGTCGTGGTGATGTTCTCGCTGGTCATGTCGCTCTTCGTCGCGGTGACCATCGTGCCCGTGCTCTGCTCGCGCTGGCTGAAAACCGCCGACGAGGAACGCGAAGCCAAGGGGCTGATGGCGTCGCTGTATCGCGTCAGCGAGGGATTCCTCGAACGGATGGACGAGGGCTATCGCCGGACCATTCACCTGGCGCTCAACCATCGTCCCACGGTGATCGGCGCGGCGGCGGCGCTCGTCGTCGCGGCGTACCTGATCTACCCGATGATCGGCGTCGAGCTGCTGCCGCAGACCGACGAGGGCGAGGTGAACGTCAACGCCGAGCTCGGCGTCGGCACGCGCGTCGAACGTACCGAAGAGGCGCTCCTCAAGCTCGAGGAGATGGTGAAAGCCAACGTGCCCGAGGCCGTGACGATCATCACGAACGGCGGCGGTGGCGGCGGCAACAACTTCAACGGCGGCGGCGGCGGTGGCGGCCAGACCAACCGCGGCCAGATCCGCATTCAGTTGAAGCCGCGTGACCAGCGGACGCGCACCAACGAGGAAATCTCGATCGACCTGCGCCGCAAGCTGGCCGGTCTGCCGGGCGTCATCGTGCGCGCCAACCCGGCGGGCGGCAACTTCCAGCTGCAGCGTCTGCTGGGCGGCGGCGGTGGCAACCAACAGGATGCCCGCCTGGCGCTCGAGATCCGCGGCCACGACCTCGACGACGCGCGCCGCGTCGCCGTAGACGCGCAGCAGCTCATGGAGTCCACCCCCGGCCTCGCGGACGTGCGGGTCGGACGCGAAGAAGGACGGCCCGAGATTTCGGTGCGCGTGGACCGGCCGAAGGCCGCCACGCTGGGGCTGACGGTGCAGGGCGTCGCGAATACGATCCAGACGAACGTCGCCGGCACGACCGCCGCGCAGTTCCGCGAGCGCGGCAACGAATATCCGATTGTCGTGCAGCTGCGGCAGTCGGATCGCGAAGAGGTGAACGACGTCGGCGACGTGCTGCTCAGCACACCCACCGGTCAGGTGATTCCGGCCAAGAACGTGATGATCACGACGCGCGACTCCGGCCCGGTGCAGATCGACCGGAAGAACATGGAGCGCGTGACGCGCGTGAACGCGCAGACGGAGATTCCGCTCAGCGAGGCGGTGGCGGCCGTGCAGGCGAAGATCGACCAGAACCAGATTCGTGTGCCGCCCGACTTCTCCGTCGGCTTCGGATCCGAGGTCGAGGAACAGGCGAAGTCGTTCCAGCAGCTCCAGCTCGTGCTGGTGCTGGCCGTGCTGCTGGTCTACGCCGTGATGGCGTCGCAGTACGAATCGCTGCGCGACCCGTTCATCATCATGTTCTCGATTCCGGTGGCGGCGATCGGCGTCGTGCTCAGCCTGCTGCTCACCGGCACGTCGTTCAGCATGCAGGCCTATATCGGCATCATCATGCTGGCCGGCATCGTGGTCAGCAACGCCATCCTGCTGGTGGACTACATCAACACGCTGCGTCAGCGCGACGGCATGCCGCTGCGCGAAGCGGTGGAGCTCGGCGGGCGCACCCGCCTGCGTCCGATTCTCATGACGTCGATTGCGACCATGCTCGGCCTCGTGCCGATGGCGATGGGGCTCGGCGACGGCGGCGAGCTGCAGGCGCCGCTGGCGCGCGTCGTGATCGGCGGCCTCCTCGCGTCCACGATGGTGACGCTGGTGCTCGTGCCGGCCGTCTACACGCTGTTCGAGGAAGGGCTCGCCGGCCTCCGCAAGGGCGCCGCGCATCACTGAGGCAACAGTCGTGGGGGCCGGCTTCAGCCGGCCCGACCAGAGGGCGGTCTTCAGACCGCCCTTTGCTTTGTACGTCAGGAATCCAACGTTCGCAGCAGTTCTTCAATCGTCCGCCCCGTGACGGGGTCGATCCAATCGGCGGCGATCTCGGCGAGCGGCTCCAGCACGAAGCGGCGTTGGCGGTAGCGCGGATGCGGCACGACGAGGCCGGGCTCGTCGATGATCTCCATCCCGTAAAGAATCAGATCCAGATCGAGCGTGCGCGGCGCGTCCGGATACGGGCGCTCGCGGCCGAACCGGCGCTCGGTCTCGAGCAGCGCCTCGAGCAGCGCGCGACCGCCGAGGGACGTCTCCCCCACCGCCGCGGCGTTGAGATAGGCCGGCTGCGGGCCGCCGGCGCCGACGTAGGCCGTCTCATGCGCGCTGGAGAGCTTGAGATCCGTGAGGATGCCGCGCAGCGCCGCGGCCGCGCGGTTCAGCGTCGCGTCGCGGTCGCCGAGATTGCTGCCGAGCGCAATCGCGACGCGCACAGGTGGACCCGCCGCGCTACTCCTGCCAGCGGGCCGGCAGCACGCCGCCCACGCGGAGCGAGCCCTCGGTCCGCTTGCCGAGCAGGTCTTCGAAGCCGCCGGCGGCCTGCGTGAACAGCCGCTGGTGCTCGAGCGATTCGCCCAGCACGACGTTCAGCATCGTCCGATGGCGCGCGTGCGTCATCGCGTCCACCTTCGGGCGCCACTTCTGCACGAACGCGGCGAGCGAGCGCGCGTCGTCCTCGAGGATGGCCTTGAACGCCGACGGTTCCACCTTCTTGCTCACCTTGCCGATCGCCGGCACCGGCAGCGCCGCCGACGCTTTGGGCAGCGCGGCGCCCAGCTCGGTGAGCGCGTTCCCCAGCCATCCCAGGTGCGTCTCTTCCCGCGCGATCACGTACTGGTAGGTGTTGTTGAAGTCGTAGTGGCTCACGGCGCGGGCGCCGGCCTCGTGGCGTTCGATGAGCGCGACGCGCTCGGCCGCGAGGTCGGTCAACAGCTGCTGCAGTTCGTTCTGCACGGTTGGTATGTCTCCGTCGGTCGGAAGGTCAGGCCTTCTGTTTTTCCTTGCAGGTGATGCACACGCGCGTCCACGGGATGGCGTCGAGCCGCGCATCGGCAATCGGCTGGCCGCAGTCGCGGCAGAGGCCGTAGGTACCCGCCTCGACGCGCTGGAGCGCCTCTTCGATGGCCTGCAGAATCTTCGCGTCCGTCTGTTTCAGCTTCAGCTGGATGTGGACCTCGTTGTTGCCGCTGGCCTGGTCCGCCATGTCTCCCTGGCGGCCCGAGTTGTTTTCCATGGTCCACTGCAGCGGCTTGGCGGCAGTGCCCCCGAGCAGCTCGCTTCGCTTGCGAAGCAGCGCGTCCCGATAGTTCGCCACGTCCATGCCTACTCGTGCTCCTTCGGACAGCGCCCAGGCAGCGCTGGCAATCCCCCATTCTACGCCTAACGCGAGAGGCGGAGAAGGCAGAGAAGGCGGGGTGGGGAGGCAAGGGAGAACCCCTAAATCTGCCTACTCCGCCCTGAGTGTCGAAAGTGGTTTGTGGCGCAGCACGTCCCAGCTGGCGACGACGCCGACAACGGCCACGAAAATCGACGTGACGACGATGCCGCCGATCGTCAGGGCCAGCGCGGGACTCCAGGCGAGTTCCAGGGCATACGTCGCCACCGCCCAACTGAGGGCGATGGCCCCGAGCGCGCCGACGGTGCCGGCAATGGCGCCGAGCACGCCGTATTCGAGCACCAGCATCGCCGCGATCAGCCGGCCGCTGGCGCCGAGCGTCTTCAGAATCGCCGCTTCGTAGACGCGGCGGAACTTCGTCATCGACACGGCGCCCACCAGGATCAGCGCGCCGCTCAGGAGGACGAGCGAACCCACGACGGTGACAGCGGTCGTGACGTTGTTGACGATGCCGGAGATCGTCTGGAGGATCTCGCGCAGGTCGATCACCGACACGTTCGGGAACTGCGCCACGAGGCCGGCCTGCATGCGCGCGCGCGTGTCGGGATCGCCCGGCCCCTTGAACGAGGCGATGAACGTGTGCGGCGCCGCGTCGAAGACGCCGGGGCGGAACACGAACATGAAGCCGCCGGAGCGGAAGTCCTGCCAGTCCACGCGGCGGATGCTGGCCACGCGCGCGGTGATCTGCCGTCCGAGCACGTCGAAGCTCATGAGATCCCCGACGTTCAACCGCGTGTTGCGCAGGAAACCTTCCTCGATCGACACCTCGGGCTCGGCGCCGGGCGTGCGCGGATCCCACCACTCGCCCGCTATCACCTTCTCATTACGCTCGAGCTCGGGCCGGTAGGTAATCGTGAACTCGCGCGACAGCCCGCTCCGCCCGCGCACCTGCTCGTAGCTGTCGAGCGTCACGTCCTTCCCCTTCACGCCGGTCACCCGGGCGCGGAGGACGGGGATGGTGTTGGGCGGCGGGGCGTCGCCGTTCTGCGAGTCGAGATACGCACTGAGCGCGTCCCGCTGCGCCGGTTGAATGTCGATGAGGAACATGTCGGGCGCGGTGGGCCCGATCTGCACGGCGAAGTCGCGCAGCAGGTCGGCCTGCAGCGCGCGCACGCCGAGGATGAAGAAGCTCCCGAGACCGACCGCGAGCAGGATCACGCGCGTCTGGTTGCCGGGGCGCACCACGTGCAGCACGGCCTGCCGCAGCGCGAACGAACGCGAGAAGCGCAGCGGCTGCACGGCCCAGATCAGCGCGATGCCGGCGCAGTGCAGCACCACGGCCGTGGCGACGAAGCCGGCCGACAGCATGAGCCCGACGCGGAGCGAGCCCGCCTGCCACGCGGCCACGCCCACCAGCGAGGCGGCCACTGCGGCGGTGACACCCCACTTCAGCCAGTCGATGCGCCCGAGCGGCGGCACGTCGTTGCGCAGCAGCAGCGACGGCTTGACGAGCCGTACTTCGAGAAGCGGCACGACCGAGAAGAGCAGCGACACGAGCACGCCGATCGCGAGCCCCTGCTCCACCGCCGACGCGCTCAATCCGTAGTCGATCTGCAAGGTACCGGTGAGCGACCCGACGAACGACGGGACGCTGGCGATGACGGCGCCCGCGAGCGCGACGCCCAGCGCGCTGCCGGCGGCTCCGAGCGCAATCACCTGCGCCATGTAGATCGCGAGCACGCGCCGCGAGGTGCCGCCGAGGCACTTCAGGATCGCGATGCTGCGAACCTTCTGCTGCACGAACACGCGCGTGACGCTCGACACGCCGATGCCGCCGAGAATCAGAATCACCAGGCCGACGAGGCTCAGATAGTTCTCGGCGCGCGTCAGGTCCTCGCCGATGCGATCGGCGTTCTGCCAGTAGCCGCGCGACCGCACGAACTTGTTCGCCAGCGCGTCGGTCAGCGTGGCGCCGAGCTGCCGGACCGTCGGCTCTGGCGCGCGCAGCAGCAGCTGGAAATTGGCGCGGCTGCCGAACGACAGCAGCCCGGTGCTCTGCAGATCGGCAAGGTCCACCAGGACGCGGGGGCCGAGGCTGAACGCGCCCAGGCTCCGCCCCGGCTCGCTCGCGATGACGCCGCGAATCTCGAACGGCTTCGTGCCGATGAGAATGCGGTCGCCCACGCGCAGGTCGAGCTGCGCCAGCAGTTCCGGCCGGACGAGCGCGCCGCCGCCGGTGAGCCGCGCATGAGAGTACGTACCGTCGCGCAGCGTCAGCGTGCCGTAGAACGGAAAAGCGGCCTGGACGGCGCGCAGCTCGACCATGCGCGCCACCGGCCGGCCGTCGCCTGGGCGCACCATCGTCGCGATCTCGACGGCCTCGGTGGTCTCCGCCACGCGCCCGGCCCGTGCCTCGCGCGCCACCAGCGCCCGCACGTCCTCCGGCATCGGCGTGTTGCTGCTGAGGAGAATGTCGGACGCGATCAGTGTGCGCGTTTCGGTCGCGAGCGCTCCGCGCACGTTCTGAATCACCGAGCGCAGCGCCACGATCGAGCCGACGCCGATCGCGATGCAGATGAAGAAGAACAGGAGCCGCTTCCACGAGGCACGGATTTCGCGCAGCGCCATCAGCAGGATGAAGTTCACGACGCCGCTCCCACCCGCGTCTCCACCTGGCGGCCGTCGCGCAGCGTCAGCCGCGTGTCGGCCAGCGACGCCAGCTCGGCGTCGTGCGTGACCAGCACGAGGGTGGCGCCCCGCGTGCGCCGCACGTTCAGCAGCAGGTCGAGGATGATGCGCCCGGTGCCCGAGTCGAGGTTGCCGGTCGGCTCGTCGGCGAGCACGATCGGCGGGTCGTTGGCGAGCGCGCGGGCAATCGCGATGCGCTGCTGCTCGCCGCCCGAGAGCTGCGACGGATAGTGGTGCGCGCGATCGGCGAGCCCCACTTCGGCAATCAGCTGGCGGGCGCGAGCCATCGCGTCCCGGCGGCCGGCGATCTCCATCGGCACCGAGATGTTCTCCACCGCCGTCAGCGACGGCACGAGGTGGAAGAACTGGAAGACGAATCCGATCTTCTCGCCCCGCAGCTTCGCCAGCGCGTCCTCACCGAGCTTCGTGATGTCGGTGCCGTCGATCACGATGCTGCCCGTGGACGGCGCGTCGAGCCCGGCGAGCAGCCCGAGCAGCGTGGACTTGCCGCTGCCCGACGGCCCGACGATCGCCACGAACTGTCCGGCGGCGATCGTGTAGTCCAAGGGGTGAAGGATGGTGAGCGGATGGTCGCCGCTCTGCACTGTCTTGGAAACGCTGCGCAGCTCGATCATCGGGAGCCGGAGGTCTGCGCCGGCGCCTGCGCCGCCGCCATGAGAAGGGGTTCGAGAGTACGCCACAGGTTGTTAGCTACGATGACGGCGCCCGCCGGGTTCGGGTGCATCCCGTCGGAGATGTTCAACGCCGGATTGCCCGCCACGCCGTCCAGGTAGAACGGCATCAGCGCGATCTTGTGCGCCTTGGCGAGCGCCGGAAACGTGTCGCGGAACTCGCTCGTGTAGGACGCGCCGTAGTTCGGCAGCGCCTCCATGCCGACCAGCAGCACCGCGATGCCGCGCCCCTTCGCGCGCGTGATGATCTCTTCGAGGTTGCGCCGCATGGCGGCCACCGGCAGGCCGCGCAGCCCGTCGTTGGCGCCCAGCTCCACCACCAGGATGCGCACGTCGCCGTTCAGCGACCACTCCAGGCGGCTCAAGCCGCCCGCGGACGTGTCGCCCGACACGCCGGCGTTCACCACCTCGAATGGATACTGGTCCTTCTCCAGCCGCGCCTGAATCAGCGCCGGCACGGCCTGCGCCTTCTCCAGGCCGTACCCGGCCGTCAGGCTGTCGCCCAGGAACACGATTCGCGGACGGCCCGACGCGGCAGGCGCGGGTGCCGGGGCTGCTGCCGGTGGAGCGGCAGGCGCAACGGCCGCCGGAGCCGGCGGGTCCGCCGCCGGCGGCGCAGCCGGTTCCCGGCCGCAGGCGACCGCGAACACCGCCACGAGCATCGCGATCACTCGATACATGGGTCCCACGTGACTACTTGATTATCGTTCGCTTACCGCCTGCGCGGAGCGCGGGCAATTAAACACTGCGCTAGCCTGTCAGGGCTTGCTGAGTTCCTGTTTGAAGCTCTCGACCAGCGGGACCGGCGTGGGGTCGAAGCCACCCAGGAGCGCGAGGTAGTACGAGCACCAGTCCGCGAACGTCAGCGCCGCGAACACGCGCTCGGCGCGCGATCCGCCCGGCATGTCCCACGACCGGAACGCCACGTTGGCGATGCGATCGCGCGCGAACACATCGCGCATCACGTCGAACCGCTGCCGGATGCGCGGCCCGCTGGTGGGGTCGTGCAGGTAGATGGCGGCAAACGAGCCGAGCGGCACCGTGAAGCCGATCATCTCGTTGTGATTCAGCTCCGGGTAGGCGTTGAAGAAGGACGGCCGCTTGGCGTTCTCGTTGAACTTGATCTTGGCGATGCGCGCCACCGACATCAGGTGGCCATCGTCGGTGTAGACCACCGGAATGCGGTCGCCGATCCACGTGGCCAGGTCCGCGGCCTCGGGACGCACGTCGAGCCCGCGCAGGAAACCGGGCAGCGCGCGGAGCACGCCCGACGGATCGCGCATGAGCCCCGCGGCGTGCAGCACCCGCGCGAGATACGTCACGATGAAGCCGAACGCGCAGCGCG
>Ga0315912_10000799_pt1 | contig 46988 bp, 44 predicted proteins | sample VfabasoilMG_FD_204469 | JGI IMG/M metagenome (GOLD analysis project Ga0315912, IMG submission 204469) | Garden soil microbial communities collected in Santa Monica, California, United States - V. faba soil | ecosystem: Environmental > Terrestrial > Soil > Garden | place: USA: California... | reverse complement strand
GCCGCGTAATGACCTGGTACTGCTCCGCGCCGGACAGCGTCGAATTGAGAAACGCCGCGTCGAGCCCGAGCTCGCGCAACGCCCCGACCTGGTCCTCCATGAGCGCGATCAGCGGCGAAACGACGAGACCGGTGCCGTCACGCAGCAGCGCCGGAAGCTGGAAGCAGAGCGACTTGCCGCCGCCGGTGGGCATGAGCACGAGCGAGTCCCGGCCGGCGAGCGCGGAGTCGATGACGGCGCGCTGGTCGCCGCGGAATTCGGAGTAGCCGAAGGTGTCGCGCAGGATGTCGACGGCGGCGTCAGTTTGGGTGTGCGGCAGATGCCCCGGCAATCGGCCAGCGTTAGTCACGAATCCGAACTCTCGAACCGCCCATCGGTGATGGCATCGTACTCCACGCGATCGGCCGCCCGCCGCCATCGTTTCGAGAAACTCCGGCACGAAAATGTGCTTGGTCGAAGTCGCGACCGAAGCCGGATACTGCCCCCGCAGTGTGACGCCCGTCGCTTCTCTCGAGTCTCCGGTCCCGCACAATCCCTGCATGTCCAGCGCCATTCGCCTGACATTCGCCGTCGTGATCCATCTCGGTCTGGTGGCCTGCTTCAGCGCCGATCCGGACGGGTTTGGCCACGCCTGGCGATGCTCGCAGATCGAGGAACCCGCGGCCGTAGAAATCGACGGGCGTCGGCTCGTCGAGATTCCCGATATCGTCTCGCCTGAGATGCGGCGGGCAAACCTGCAGCTCAGCAGCGGCTGCGAATCCTGGGCAGAAGAAGCCGTGGCGACGCTGCTCCGGCGGGAACCCGGCAATGTCGAAGCTCTCTACGTTCGGGCACGCGTCGTCTGGGTAGCCAGGGGCGCCGACGGTGCCGAAGCTCAGGTTCTCGACCTCGTGCGGCGGCATCCGGAATTTGTCTCCGGACACGTGCTGCTTTCGGGTCTGCGATTCGACCAGGGGCGCTACGACGAGGCCGCGCGAATACTCGACGAGGTCGAAGACTCGGCTCCCGCCGACATGTGGGTCTGGCTCAACCGGGTGCGCATCGAAGCATTGACGACGCCGAGCGATTCCGCGCGCGAGCGCCTTCGATCCACGCTCAGGAATTCGCAGTTCCCGCCGAACATCCGCGAATCGGCCGCCTTCGCGCTTCGACGATCGCAAAATGTTTCCATGGCAGAGTTTGAAGACAGCTATGCCGCCAGGCTCGACTATGACTCCATGTATCGCTTCGGCTGCAAGCTGCGCGACTACGCGTTCTGGCTCATGGAGAGCCAGGGCCGGTTCGACGACGGAATTCAGGTCATCGAATCGCACATGGGCAGGAACTTCGAGTGCCGCGGTATGCTCGGCGACGCCTGGGACTTCCTTGCCTACGGAACTCTCGTCAAGGCAGCCGAGATCTCTCCCGTGCCGACACGCGCGAACGAGGCCTACACCGAGAAGGCCAGGGATGCCGTGCAAGGAGATTTTTCCAATCTCGCGGCGTGGCTCGTCGGCCGGCCCCGCGAGAGCATGCTCGCACCGTTCATCGTCGGGGATCTCGACGTCGAGGAAACGGACCAGTACGGCCGGACGAGGATCTGCAACGGCGTTCTTCTGCTGAACCCGACCACCGTGCGTACGGAACTCGAGCGCGGCGCCAATCCGGACGGTGATTGCGTAGGCGACTCTCTGGTGCAATACCTGACGCTGATGGGCGGCCGGGACAAAATTGCCGAGCGTCAGGCTGTTCTGCGGCTCCTGCTCGAGCACGGCGCCAGGCCGGGCGACGTGAGCTACTGCAGGCGAGAGGGCAACGGCGTCTGCCCGACTGCCCTGGTGCCGGTGTTCGAGGAATTCGGGCTGCTATAGCCCCGGGGCGAGAATCCCCTACTCCGCCGCGACGGCTTCCTCGCAGTAGAACAGATACTCGTGATGATCCTTGTACTGCGACAGCCAGAGCATCGGCACGGCCAGGTAGTAGCCGAAGACGATGGCACCGTAGTCGGGCCGCTCATTGCGGCGGATCTGATAGTTCTGCTCTTCGCAGCCGTCCTTTTGCACGCTCACGTCGAGCGTCGTGAAGGCGAGCTTGCGGTCCGAATAATGGGTCTCGCCCATGCCCTTGTACTCGCCGTCGATATAGATACGGGCGGCCGGATCGCCGGTGCGGATCGTCGTCGAGCTCGAACAGGCCGCGAGCAACGCCGCGGCGGCCAGAATCAGGTACTTCATCGCAAAATCCCCCGGATTGGCAGATTCATTGCCTCTGCAAAGTAGAGCCCAGAACGAGCCGGATGGCAAAGGCTTACTCCGCGACCGGCTGAATTTCCGGGCAGAATGATGGCAATGGGCGGGCCAACATGCTGATCTTCCGAAAAAAGCGTCCCCGCCTGTGGCTGGCCCTCCTCTCTTTCGCCGGGCTCCTATTCCTTCCGTACGGCTGCCAGATGCTGCGGCCTCTGCCGCCCGGACTCGACGTCGCCGGGGCGGAACACCCCGCCGGCGAGATCGCCTTCCTGCGCGACCTGAGCTTCGTCGACGAGGATGGCCGGCGCCGCTCCGATCAACAGATCTTCGACGCGATGCTCGAGATCGTCCGCGGAGCGCGGCGCTTCATCGTGCTCGACGTTTTTCTCTACAACGACTACGTCGGCGCGGGCGGGGCGCCGGACCGATACCTCGCCGCCGAGCTCACGGCCGCGCTCATCGCGCAGAAGCGCGCGTGGCCGGCGCTCACCGTCATCGTCATCACCGATCCCGTCAACACGGTTTACGGCGGCGCTCCCTTTGCGCAGTTCGCCGAGCTCGAAGCCGCGGGCATCGAGGTCGTGACGACGCGCCTCGAGTCGCTGCGCGACAGCAATCCCGTCTATTCGCTGTTCTGGAACGTGTTCGCCCGGCCCTTCGGCAATGGCGAGGGGAGCCTCATGCCGAACCCGTTCGGCGACGGCCGCGTGTCGCTGCGCAGCTGGCTCAGGTTGCTCAATTTCAAGGCGAACCACCGCAAGACGCTGATCGCCGACCGCGGCGACGGCCTCGTCGGCCTCGTGACCTCGGCCAATCCGCATGATGGCAGCAGCGCCAATACGAATTTCGCTCTCCGCTTCGACGGTCCGGCCGTGCTCGACCTGCTCGCGACCGAGAATGCCGTGCTCGACTTCTCGGGCCGGGAGCCGCTCGACCCCGGACCGGAGTTCGACCTCGGTGCCGGGCTCGCGCCGTCCGCAACTTCGCCGTCGGTCCCGCCGGCAAGCAGTACCGCCACGACGGTACAGATCCTGACGGAGAACGGCATCAAGCGGGGCGTTCTCGGCGCGATCGAAGCCGCCGGTGCGGGCGATGCGCTGCACCTCGCGATGTTCTATCTCTCCGATCGCGACGTGATCGCCGCGCTCGAGGCGGCGCAGGCACGCGGCGTAGACATGCGCGTGGTGCTCGATCCCAACAAGGATGCCTTCGGCCGGACCAAGGGCGGCGTTCCGGCGCGGCCGGTCGCCCATGAGCTGACCTCGTCCGACGTGCCGATTCGCTGGTGCGACACGCACGGCGAGCAATGCCACATCAAGCTGCTGCTCGTTGACTATCGCGACGGCACGAGCGTGCTCATCGGCGGCTCGGCGAATTTCACGCGCCGCAACCTCGATAACTTCAATCTCGAGACGAATGTCGCCGTGAGAGGGCCGCGCGACTCACAGCCGATCGCAGTAGCCCGTGCCTTTCTCGAACTCATGTGGAACAACGAGCCCGGCCGTCTCGTCAGCGTCGATTACGCGGTGTACGCGGACGATTCGCTCCTCAAGACGCTGCGCTCCCGTTTCATGGAAGCGAGCGGCCTCGCCACTTTCTAAGACAAGGGCCGCGCCGTCGAGAGCGTTTTAGTTCAAATCCACCGCAAACCGCCGCATCACGTCGAGCGGCACGATCTCGAGCGCGCGCTCGTGCGTCGAACGCAGGTACACGCGCGGCGCCATGCCGGCTTCGTGCGCTTCCTTCCAGCGCTCGGCGCAGAGGCACCAGCGGTCGCCGGGCTTTAGTCCCGGAAAGCCGAACTCCGGGCGCGCCGTCGACAGGTCGTTGCCGCGGAAGCGCGAGAATTCGAGAAACTCGCGCGTCATCTGAACGCAGACGGTATGCGAGCCGACATCCTGCTCGCTCGTATTGCAGCAACCGTCGCGAAAGAAACCGGTCTTCGGCTTCTCGCTGCAGCCTTCGAGCCGGTCGCCGAACACATTCTTCGAGGCATCCATTGGGCGATTCTACGATGCCCCGACCGCTCGCGTGCCGAAACTTCTGCGCCCGCGTGCGGAACTGCGTCGCGCGAGTTCCAAACCTCAGTGCTTTTTTGCGAGCAGCAGATCGAGCACGCGCTGGGCATCCTCGTGATTGAGCTGCTGCAGCTCGGCCTCGATGTCGTGCAGGACGCGCCGGCCCTCGGGCGTCCGCGGGCCTTCCTCCAGGGCGCGCCGCAGCTTCTGGGCCACGACGAAGTCCTTGCCGCCCTCGAACAGCAACGCGGCGAGCCCGAGCTCCGGCTGCAGGATCGTGAGCCCGCGGAACAAGCCGCGCAGGATCGGCCGCGAGTACGTGCGCCAGACGGACGGATCGTGGCGCACCGACTCGACCTGCGCCCGCGCGTCGTCGATGTGATCCTGGAGCACTGCTTTCTGCTCTGCCGAGAGCGAGGCGAGTGCCGTGTGCGCGGCCTCGCGGATCTGGGCGTTGTCAGCCTCGGTGTGCGCGACGGGCGCGCGGCGGTGCACGGGCGCTGTCGCCTCCATCGTCTCGCCGCCGGTGACCATGATGCGCGCACCCGAGATGTCGATCGCGAGCGCCTCGGGCGTCGTGCGCAGACTGTGGCCGCCGACGATCCGTGCGTCGCCGTTCTCGCAACGCAGCCTGTGCCATGACACCGGCAGGAAGCCGTCCGCCCATTGCTGGTTCACGGCAACGCCGGAGACGAGCAGCACCTCAGTCGTCGTCGCAGGCACATCGTGCAGCACTTCGGCGATCACCGACTCCGCCTGCAGCGCCGCGTGCACGATCGCAGCCGCGATCATGCGCCGCGAATCCGTGATTCCACGCAAGGTCGCGAGGCGCACAGGGCCGAAGAACGCGTTGAGCTGCTCGAACCAGGGATGCCGCACGGCCGCCGTGCTTTCCGACGGCTCGAGCAGCGAGGTCAACGCGCCGCAGCAGGCGGATCGCTGTCGGAAGCGTTCGATCTCGCCATAAACCCAACCGGGGTCCTGCCGGATCCGCCCGACGTGCGAGACGATCTCGAAGATGAGCATCCTCGGGCCGCGCGTCGAGGGCCGGGTGAAATGGTTGTCGACGAGCCCGAAGGCGCCGGGCTCGAGCCGGCCGCAGAGATTGGAAACAGCGAAGACGCGATCGCGCGCGTTCGTGACATCGGAGATCAGCGGGCTCGCGACGTCGCGGTCGAAACCACTGCGCACGATGCCCTGGCGCTCGTCCGAGCAGGTCACGAGGCAGGCGCCGTACGCGGAAGTGCCGGACACGCCCATGGCCGCCCGCCGCACAGTCAGATGAAACTGATCGAGCGGGACTTCGCGGCCGATGATGCGTTGCAGTTCGTCCATGGGTATACCCTGTCCGGACGTCGAGACTGTCGCCAGGTTACGACAGTATCGGAGAAATCATCGCGGGCGGACTGATCCTTATGGATTTTCCGCCAATCTCCACGTTAAGCTATTGCGCAGTGGGTTTCGCGGGTCGACTTCAATAGTCACAGGGTCCCGGTCGACGGCTCTGTCAGCGCCGCCAGTGCGGCGCGTCACATTCACGGTTTTTTGAGTTCTGTACAGTCCCAGGCGGGCGCCTGGCGACTGCTTTGCCATGGAGTTACAGGTGACACGAACATGAATGGAAAAATCAAAGTTCTCTTGATGGGTGCAGCGGTTCTGGGCTTGGCGGCGTGCGAAGACCCGCCGGAGCCCGCGATTCAGTCGGCTCGCGCGGCGCTCACGAGCGCGGAGTCGGCCGGTGCCGATGAGTACGCGCCGCAATCGCTCGGTGCCGCCGAGGCAGCGCAGCAGGCTCTCGAAGCCGAGCTGACCGTGCAGGAAGAGAAGTTCGCGATGTTCCGCGACTACGAGGAGGCCACGAGGCTCGCCACGGAAGCGCAAACCGCAGCCAACCGCGCCGCGGCCGACGCCGAAGAGGGCAAGCAGCAGGTGCGTCGTGAGACAGAGGCCCTGGTCGCGCAGGCGCGAGCAATCATCGACGAAGCTTCGACACTGCTGGCGACAGCTCCGCGCGGCAAGGGATCGGAAGTCGATCTCGCCGTACTGCAGGCCGACATCTCGGGCGCCGCCGCGCTGCTCCCGGACGTCGAGCAGAGCCTCGCAGCGGGTCGCTTTCTCGAAGCGAAGTCCCGCGCCGAGTCTGCGCTGGCGACAGCTCAGGGCGTGAAGGACCAGGTGCTGGCCGCGATCGCGCTGGCCGCGAGCGCCTGAGCACAGAGGAAGGAATCGCCTGGTCCGCGCGAGTCAAAAGCAACGTGCCCGACGGCGGCGGCTGATCTGGCTGTCCGCCGCGGGCATTTTTCTTCTGGCTGCCGGCGCCGTCGCGCTTGCCTTGCCCGTACTGACGGGCAACACGAGCCCGCCGGTGACGCTGCTCGCGACCGCCGAGCGGGAGTTTGAGCTGGCCGTCGCCGCGGATGCCGAGCGTTGGGCGCCGCGCGAGTTCGCCGCGGCGAGCACCGCGTACGAGCTCTCGCGCACCGCCATGCAACGGCAGCAAGAGCGTCTGCTGCCGTTCCGGGATTTTCGTCCGGTACGCATCGCGCTCGCCGACGCGGCGGAGGCAGCGGTCGTCGCCGAGCAGGCCGCTGGAGTTGCCGCCGGACGGTCCGGAGCTGAGGCTGCATTCGAGCGCGCGCTGGCCGCAGTCGGCCGCGCCGCTCTCGCCGCGGAAACAGTGCCGCTTCCCGAGCTCCGCGCGCCGCTGCAGCGCGCACACTTCCAGCTCAGCGAAGCCGAGAAGAGCCTCGATCGCGGCGAATCGGCGGCAGCCGTGCACGCGGCCGGTCTCGCGACGCGTGAGGCCGATGCCGTGACCGACGGCGCCGTCGCCGCGGCGTCGCGCTACGTCGACGCCGAGCGCGTCCGGACCTGGCAAGCCTGGGTCAACGAAACCATCGAATGGTCGCGGGAAGAACGCGAACCGGCCATCGTCGTCTACAAGGAGCTGCATCTGCTGCAGCTCTACGTGAACGGCCGACTCGCCGAGAGCTACACGGTGGACCTGGGTTCGAACGTGCTCGAGCGCAAGGTTGCCGCCGGCGATCAGGCGACGCCGGAAGGCCGCTACCGGATCGTGCGCCGCCTCGACGAGGGCGAATCCCGGTACTATAAGGCGCTCTTGCTCGACTACCCGAACGAGGCCGACCGCCAACGCCTCGAGGAGCACCGGGAGAACGGCGCCGTCAGCGCCTCCGCCCGGCCGGGTGGGCTGATCGAGATTCACGGCGAAGGCGGACGCGGCACCAACTGGACCGACGGCTGCGTCGCACTCGCCAACGGGGACATGGATGAACTTTTCGATCGTGTGCCGGTGGACACGCCGGTGACGATAGTGGGTGGAAACGGTCGTGACGGAATCTTCTCCAATCTCGTACACGAACTCGCTCGGACAGACACCGCAAGCGCGCTCTAGCGGCGGCATCCCGCCGCGCCGCCTCGTGGCCCTCGCCCTATATGGAGTCGGGGCCGCCCTGGTTCTCGCTGCCTTGCTGATGAGCCCTGCCGAGCCTGCCTACAGCGCGCTCGGCGCACCGGCTGCCGACGATTTCGCGACGCCGCTCCCCACTGGTGACGATCTCGCCGCGCTTGCCACTGCGAACACGCGCCTCGCGCGCACGCTCAAGGACGAGATTCCGCACGAGGTCTACATCGTCGTCGACAGCATGAACAACCGCGTTTTTCTCAAGCGCGGCGAGCTGATTGAGATGGACGCGGTCGCCTCGACGGGCTCGAGCAAGCGATTGATCGATCCCGGCTCCGAGCGTGAATGGGTTTTCAACACGCCGCGCGGCGAGTTCCGCGTTCGCGAAGAGCGCCGCAACCCCGTTTGGGTCAAGCCCGACTGGGCCTTCATCGAGGAAGGCAAGCCGATTCCGCGCACGCGCGCCGAGCGCGAGGAGCACGGCAGCCTCGGCGAGCACGGGCTTTACTTCGGCGACGGATTCATCATTCACGGCACGCTCTACGAGCGCCTGCTCGGTCGCAGCGTGTCGCACGGCTGCATTCGGCTCGGTCGCGACGATCTGCGTCAGGTCGCGGCGGCCGCGGGCGTTGGCACACGCATATTTATCTTCTGAGCAGAGCTTTCATGTTTCGGGGAATCGGGCGCGCGAGCGTCGTGCTCGCGTCCACGCTCTCGTTCGCGCTGGCATCGACCGAACAAGCCCACGGTCAGAGCACTCCCACCGCTTCAGCACCCACTGCTGCACCCGACGCGGCCTGCGTCGTCGCTCGCAACAACGCGCTCACCGGCATCGCCGAGCTCGCCGAGCGCGACGAGTCCTATCTCGTTCTCGACCTGGCAATGAGCAACATCACGATCGCCCTGCACGCCGTGCCGCTCCGGATTTTTCCCGTGCTCGCAGTCGAAGCAGCCACCGAGGCGGATGCAACGCAGAACATCTGGCAGACGCACGGCGGCGGCGTCTTCTCGCCGGCGCGCACCGAGAATCCACCCGAGGAATTGCCCGTGACGCTCGAGGGCGAGACCGAGGAAGTCGTGCAGATTCATTTGCCGCCCGCGCAGCGCTTCCCGGCGCCGTCGACGTATCGCGTGACCTTCGCGGACGGGCTCGCGATCGAATTTCATTCCGAGGAAGGCGCGGGTCCAGCGGCAGGAGGCTTGGGTGCCAGAATCGCGAGCTGGTTCGGGAAGAACTCCGAAGCGAAGCCGGCACTCAGGATCCGCATGGAAGCGATGGAGGCAGGTGACTTCTATCGCGCGCTGCCGGACAGCGTCGCGCTCGTGATCGCGCCGGCCTGTCCCTAGGCGATATCCGTAGATCTGTTACGGCCCGCTAGAGGCCATAAGTAGCAAAGAACCGCTCCCAGTCATCCAACGCCTGCGCTGCCAGCGTGACGGAATCGATCGCAGATCCATCCTTGCGTACGACGACCACACGATAGACCGGAGCGCTGCGGGATCCGTCCGGGGCCAGCCCGGCCGGCGTCGACTCGCTCGAAGCCAGCACCGCCTCGGTGACGGCCTTGTACTCAAGCACGACATGCTTGCCGGCATTGCACAGATCGCGACAAATGAGCAGCGCCGGACTGCGTGCTACGTAGGCGTCAACGTCAATCGCCGAACGCGACCGGGAAAGATGGTGCTCCAGCCAGTCCTTCACGTGGTACGCCGTCACCGCGAAATTGAACAGGGCGTCCGCCACCTGCGTCTCGTCCTGCATCATCGCGGCGGATTCGAGTATCGCGAACTCGCGGTGCGCCTTCTCGAGGAGATCGCGCGGAGTCTTAAGGCCAAAGGTCAGCGACATGGCGCTAGATCGGCCTGGTCGACGCGAAATCTCGCGCGTCGGTTCGCCCGGTCACTCCCGTGTATTGAAAGTGACGTCGACGATGCCGGCCAGACGGATCTGATCGGCAACTTCGACCAGCACGCCGGTCGGAGCAGCGGCATCCGCAACGATGAGCACGCCGCGATCCGGCGTGGCGGATTTCATGCGCTCGACGTTGGCGCGCACGGCCATCGGATCGACGATACGGTCGTCGACGAAAATGTCTCCGTTTTCGGCAATCCGGATCACGGCCGCCTCCGGGCCGACGACGGGCGCCGTACTTGTGGAACGATCGAGAACGATCCCCGATTGCTTGACGAAGACCGCGGTGATGATGAAAAAGACCAGCAGGTTGACGACGAAATCCAGCATCGGCGCCAGGTCGATGCCACCTTGCTCGTGATCGGCGACGTGACTTCGGACTTGCATGGCTTGCTCTCCTAAATATCGAGATTTAGGACCAGCTCAAACCCTAGCACGCGCCAATGAGAACGGTCGAGAAAACTGCTCCTGGGGCAAAGTGCGGGCCCCGAAACTTGCGTCCGGGCCCCTTCTACTCCGCGAGAAACGCCGCCAGCGCGTCGAGCTCCGCGTCCGTGATCTCGGTCTTCCGGAACGGCGCCATCGACAGCACGCCCTGCCGCACAAAGACCTTCACGACTTCCGGCGTGAGATCCGTGCGATCGACGAGCACGGGATTCGTCTGCGTGTCGCGATACTTGATCTGCAGTCCCTGCGTGCCCGGATGCCCCGGACCCGCTGCGTGACAGGGCGCGCACCAGTGGTCGTAGACCGCCTCGCCGTTCGGCGCCGCATTCTGGGCCGAGGCCAGCGTCGAGAAAACTCCCGCCGCGAACAGCGCGCCGGTGCAGCAGACACCGAGCAGCAACCACTTCACGCGAGCCGGACTCAGATTGCGATCGTCGTTCATCACGCATCCCTCAGGTGTTTGGGCCAGACGCCGTAGCGCCCCGCGGAGATGATGCCGTTCGGATCGACGGCATCCTTGATCCTCTCGCGAAGCTTGCGCAGCGCATGGTCGTTATAAGAATAGGTGTCTGACACCAGATCCTGGAACGCGGCGGGCGCGCGGTACTCGGCCCAGCCCTGCTCCGCCGCGAGCGCGACCCAGCGCTCGAAGGCGACCCGGATCTTGGCGTTCTCCCCGGCGTTCTTCGAGATCGGGAACATGATGAGACCGACGAGCGAGCGCTCCCAGTTCGTCATGAACACCGGTCCCTGGATGCCGAGGTTCTCGCCGCCGCTGATCTCGGCGAGATTGCTGCGATAGAAATCGCGGAACTTGATGAGCTCTTCGCCGCGCCGCGGAATGATCGGCGAGAAGCCGATGTGCCCGCCGGCCGGGTTCGGCTGGAACTGGCTGCGGCCGAGCAGCGAGAACGTCGAGAGATTCGGCACGCCGAAGTTCACGAGGCGCACGCCCGGCGGCGGCTCGGCGCCCGGCGGTGTCGTGCGGACCATCTCGGTCTCATTGAACGTACAGCCCTCGATCGCCTCGAAGCGCGAGCGCGCGTAGTCGAGCTGCGCGCGGATGACGTTCGCCGGGCCGTAAATCGGAATCTGCAGACTCCAGCCCTGGCCACCCCCGCCAAGCTGCGTCGAGCCGTTGATCACGTGCTCGTTCTCGAGCAGATTCAGCGTGTCGATCAGCGCGACGACGCCGGCGTCGTTGCCGATCTGCGCCGTGCCGGAAATGTAGGCCTCGGGCCGCGGCATCAGCCAGAAGCCCATCTTGGTGACGACGCCCATATTGCTCTGCCGGAACAGGCCGTCGACCCAGGGACCGTAGCCCCACTTGTTCTCCTGCCAGCTCTTCGCGTTTGGCAGCGCGCCCATGCCGGTGCGCACGACGTCGCCCTCAGCCGTCACGATCTCCATGCCGCAGTGCGCGCCGAAATGATCGCGGAACGGATACGCCGTCCAGCCACCGCCGCCATCGAGCGCATTGCCGATGACGCTGCCCCAGCCGGGATCCGGCGGATCGATCCAGACGTCGAGGCCGCGCTCCTGGATGTAGTTGTAGAGGTCGAAGTAGCTGACACCGGGCTCGACGAGTGCCGAGGCGTTGCGCGTGTCCACCTCGAGCACGCGGTTCATGCGCTTGAGATCGAGCACGACGCTGCCCGAGTACACCGGCGCCGCGCCGCCGTAGGCAAGATTGCGGCCCGTCGAGATCGGGTACACCGGAATGCGGTAGCGGTTGGCCGCGCGCATGACGGCCTGAACCTGCTCGACCGTGCTCGGCGCCACGGCTGCCGACGCGAGACGCTCCTCGGGCTCGCCCCAGAAAGGCGAGTAGGCGTCGCGGTAGAGCTGCATGTCTTCGTCGGAGCTGAAGACCCATTCGGCGCCGACCGCCGCGCGGAACTCGTCGAGCGCGCGCGCGAAATCCCTTTCGCTGATGCCTTGAGGAAGCATGGCTTATGCCGCCGTGCGCGGCGCGATGATCCAGGAGTAGAGCTTCGTCGGCTCAGCGAGATTTGCCGCCATCGCCGCCCCCGAGGGACGCGTGTCGCGCGTGGCCGCGCGGCTGCCGTGGATCAGCGCATCAGCAAGCACCGCCGGCCAATCGGATCCGGCCGCGGCGAGCTCGAGCTCGAGTCCGGCGGCATTGCTCTGCACGATACGATGCTGCACGCCGCCGACACCGTTGGGCAGATGCTCGGCTTCGAAAACGACTCGGAGCCCGTGGTCCCAACCCAGACGCTCGAGCAGGAAGAGCGCGGGCCGCTCAGTCAGGCCGGCGACCGCCGCCGGCGCCTCGCGCCAGCGCTGCACGAGCTCGCGCTGCCAGAGGTCGGTGATGTCGCCCTGCACTTCGCGCCTCGGCGCGCCGGCGAGCGCGGCGAAATCGCCGAAAACCCGTGCGGCCTCGTGCCGTGAATCAATGACGACGGCGTCGAGCCGTGCCGCGCTGCCGTTGCCCGCGAAGGCCGCGCGCGCCGCGAGCGGCGCCGTCGAAAGCACCGCGGCTGCCTTGAGAAACTTGCGTCGATCGGTCATTGGCTGTCTGCCCCCATGTCTCGCGGCCGGCAGCTCCATCGGCCGCGGCCCTGTATGACTTTGCAGAGTGGCGGAAACGGCTTCGCGTCGTCAAGTTATCGGGAATTCGGGGCCATTACCTTGAGATTTGTGAAATTCGGGTAACAAGGGAAACTATTTGGGCGGTCTGAGACGTCCTAGTAACCGTTGACCCCCTCGTCGGGTAACCCCCCGTGCGAGTCTCTCGGTCGACACTTGTCGCCCGCGTCGGAAACGGCGCGGGCGGCATTTTTGCTCCCACCTACGGCCCCGTCAGCCAGCGCAGCTCGTGCCGACCTTGTCGGCCGTCGTCGAGAGCGGCGGCCACGTATTGCATGGCGCGCCCGAGCGCTTCGTCGATCCGCCAGGGCGCGTTGACGAGGGCGAGGCCCGAGCCCTGCAGGCCGACAGCGGTGTCGCTGAACCGGTACTCGGTGATCAGGGTCTTCGGCGGTGCCAGCTCCTCGAGCAGCCGGAGCAGCCGCTGATGTCGCTGCTCGGCGAGCAGCGGGTACCAGAGGAGATAGACTCCCGTGCCGAATCGCTCGAGCGCACGGCCGAGCAGGCTCACGCCCGTCTCGTATTCGTCCTTGACCTCATAGCTGGGATCGATGAGCACGACACCGCGGCGGATCGGCGCTCTGGGCGGCAGCAGCGCCGGCAGCCCTTCCTCGCAGTCACGGTCATGCACGCCAACGCGAGGATCGCGGCCGATCGCGACCTTGAGCGCGTCGACCTCCTGCGGATGCAGCTCGAGCAGGATCGCGCGGTCGTCGTCGCGCAGGAGCTGCTGCGCAAGCACGGCCGAGCCCGGGTAGTAGCGGAGCTCATCAGGACCGTTGTGCGAGCGCACCAGATCGAGGTATTCGCGCACGGGTGCCGGCGGGTCCGGCGACGCCGCGAGACGCAGGATGCCGCCCGCCGCGTCCTTCGTTTTCCTGGCCTCGGCGCTCTCGAGATCGTAAAGGCCGCGCCCCGCATGGCTGTCGAAATAGCAGAGCGGCGTCGCCTTCTCCTGCAGGCGCTTGAGCAGCATGACGAGCACGAGATGCTTGTGGCAGTCGGCCGCGTTGCCGGCGTGATAGGCGTGTTGGTAGCTGAGCACCTTGGTCGCTCAGTCGCGGCGCGTCGATTTCGTCGCCTTGCCCTTCGCGAGCGCGACCGGGTACTTCGCGGCGTTGATCTTCATTTTCGCGACGACGGCCTGGTCGAGATCGATGTCGAGCCGGTCGGCCAGGCGCAGCAGATAGATCATGACGTCGGCGAGCTCGTGGGCAACGGCTGCCCGCACGTCCTCGTCAATCGCCTCGGATTCCGCCTGGGTCAGCCACTGGAACAGCTCGAGCAGCTCGCCGGCCTCGCCGGCGAGCGCCATCGCCAGATTCTTCGGGCTGTGGAACTGCTCCCAGTCGCGCTCCCGGGCGAAGGCCTCGAGCTTCTTCTGTATGGCCTCGATGTCCACGGCGCGATCATAGCGCGCCGCGGACGTCACGACGCCGGGCGTTTACTCCAGCCCTTTCGACGCCGTCTCCCAGGTCGGCAGCACGCAGAGGCTGCAGTCCTCGCCGACGAACATCTTCGCGGCGTCGCGGTCGTCCTTGAACACGTACAGGAGCCAGTTCGACGCGACGTTCGCGTACTCGCCGCCGCCGGGATGGAACACTGTCGCCGTGTGGCCCGCGTTCTCGCGCGCGCCGTAGAAGGCCGGCAGGTTCGCGATGCGATCGTAGTTGTCGCGCGACGGCCCATACATGAAGTCCACTTCGCCGCCGTTGATGAAGAGCACGGGGCCGTGCAGAGCCGCGAGCGCGTCGGTCGTCGCGCGCGCGCCGGGCGCGGGCTGACCAGTTGGCGGGTTCACGCCGGAGTTGAAGACGCCGATCGTGCCGACGCGCGGATCCGCGCCGATCTCGATCGACATGAAACCACCGCAGGATTGACCCATGGCGGCCATCTGGTCCGTGGCGATCTTGCCGTTGAGCGGCGAGCCTTCCCGGACATTTTCGGCGTCGGCCCAATCGAAGGCCGCGTCCATGTTCGCCGCGGTGGCCCCTGCACCGCCTCGACCGCGGCCGCCACGGCCGCCGCCGGCGGCACCGGCAGCGCCGGGGCCGGCACCGGCACCTGCACCCTCAGCGGGGGCGGGAGCGGGGACGGCAACGGTCGAGATCACGACAAAGCCGTGCGAGGCGATCGTCGAGAGAAAGTCGCCGTAGCGGGTCGCATCGATAGCACAGCCGCCGTTACCCCAGGCCATGACCGGCAGCTTGTTGCGGCGCCGGAAGTCCGAGAGATCGGCCGGACGCCAGACGCGGTAGCCCGGTGTGCCGAAGGCGTCCTCGGAAACGACCTCGTAGGGTCCGGGAACCGCGAGCGGCGCGCCCTCGAGCGGCAGCTGGCGGCCGATCATTTCTGGCGTGATACCGGCCGGCGGCTGGGCCAGGCCCGCTGCGGCGAGCAGGAGCAGCGCGAGCGGTGCGAGTCGAATGCTGGTGGTGTTCATTGGCCTTCCCCGTTCATTCTGGTTTGCGCCGGCTGGCGGCGGTATGAATCGATATTACGCCCGGGAATTCGGCGGCGTCCATTGCCCTAACCGCGCCGACTCAGCGGTCCCCGAGAATACGCAGCATCGCCTGATCCTTGTCACGGGCGAGCGCCCGCTTCTCGTCGATGAGAGCCTTTAGCCCCAGAACCCGGACGGACAGGCCGCCGATATCCACAACGTCCGCGGCAACCGCGAGATCCTCGTACCGCCGGTTCTTGCCGACGAAACCCAGCACATCGAGAGGACCGCTGTTCGTCATCAGCAGCAGATGGCCGCCGGCCAGAATGTCGTCCCGCGACGGGCGAAGCGGCGGCGACCCCGCCGACGACGACGTACTCGACGCCGTGCGCCTCAAAGAGCTCCAGAATTCGGCGGAAGCTCGGCGTTTCCATGACGGCGCGCGGCGTTGAAGAAGGCCAGACGCGATTCCAGCTCAGCCAGTCTGGCGCCCGGGTCCAGGGAAAGGAACCAGTCAATCAGGGACTCGTCGTGAACCGAGTCGAGTTGCTCTCCGGCAGGGGCTGTCATCAGTCGATTGTATCCCCCTGCTTTGATTCCGCGGAATCGTCTTTCCGGGCAGGATGCCGCGATTCAGCTTGCCGGTTTACACTGGGCCCGGCCTCAAGCCACAAGGGGGTAGCACAATGAACAACCGATACAGCCTCCGCTGGACCGCGCTCACCGCCGGGTTGTTGGCTGTAGCGACAACCTCGCTGCCGCTGCAGGCCCAGGTCCGCATCATGCAGACCAACTCGCGCGATACCGTCGTGCATCTCATCGACCCGGAGACGCAGACGATCGCGACCTCGATCGCCGATATCCCCGTCGCGCACGGCATCGCCGCCTCGCCCGACGGCAGCCGTATCTACGTGAGCTCCGAGGCGAAGACGACGGTCGAAGTCGTCGATACACGAACGTTCGAAGTTATCGCCAGCATCCCGCTCTCGGCGCGGCCGAACAACGTTTCGCTGACACCCGACGGTCGCAAGCTCTACGTCGGCATCATCGCGCAACCCGGCGCCATCGACGTCATCGACACCGTTACGCTTGAGAACGTGAAATCGATTCCCGTCCCGGGCGGCATCCACAACATCTACGTGACGCCCGATGGCAAGTATGTGATGGCGGGCTCGATCGCGGGCCGCCGCCTCACCGTGCTCGACACGACGACGGATGAGGAAGCCTGGGCCTGGGAAGGCGAGGCGATCCGCCCGGTGGCAATCGGCACGAAAGCCGACGGCTCGACCGACAAGCTCTATATACAAGTGTCGGGGCATCACGGTTTCGTTGTCTTCGACTGGGACACGCGCCGCGAAGTCGCGCGCATCACTCAGCCCGATGTGCCGCCCGAGGAGCGCTTCCCCGGCACTTACAACGGCGCGCCCGCGCATGGCATCGGCGTCGCGCCCGACGGCCGCACGGTCTGGTCGACGAGCCGCATGAACAGCCACGTCTATGTTTACTCGCTGCCCGAGCTCGAGCTCGTCGCCGGCATCCGCACCGGGCTCGATCCCGACTGGGTCGCCTTCACGCCGGACGGACGCTTCGCCTACATCGCGAATGCCGAGTCGGACACGGTCTCGGTCATCGACGCACGAACCTACGTGGAGATCTCGCAGATTCCGGTCGGGGACTCGCCGAAACGCAATGGGATCATCCGGCTGCCGGGCGCGCGTTAGCTTCCTGCTCGCGCTGCTCGGTGTCGCCGCCATTGCCGGCTGTGCCGGGCGGGCAGTCGCGCCGCCAGCGCAGGATCCCGGCGTCGATCTGCCAATGGGCCCCGGCCGCGAGCTCCTGCTGTCGCGCTGCCTCGGCTGCCACAACCTCGGCGGTCTCGAGCTGTTCGACGACTTCTACACGCGCGACGACTGGCACATGCTGCTCGAAACCATGGTCGCGCACGGCGCGCAGGTGGATCCCGTCGAGCTCGAGCTCATCGCCGACTATCTCGGCCTGCACTATAGTCAACAGCCGTGAAACGCATTGCCGTCTTGCTGTTCGTGCTCGCCGCGACGGGCAGCGGACTGCTGCAAGCGCAATTCGGCGGCCGCCGCCAGTCGTTCCAGATCCCCGACAACACGCCGCCGCGGACGGAGCTCATCACTTCGCGCTGGCACTTCGGGACCAATGGCGCGATCGGGCACACGGGCTGGTCGCACAACTACCCCGACGCCGAGATCAATCTCAACGACTTCCTCGGACGCACCACGCGGATCGACGTCGCGGACGAATCCTTCCGCCTGCTCGAGCTCGGCAGCCCCGAAATCTTCGAGTACCCGTTCGCCTACGTCTCCGAGCCCGGCGAGATGGAGATGACGGAAGCGGAGGTCGAGAATCTGCGGGAGTACGTCCGGCGCGGCGGCTTCGTCCTCATCGACGACTTCGACACCTGGCACATGGACAATTTGCGCGAGGAGATGAGCCGGGTATTTCCGGACAAGATCTTCGAGCGGCTCGAGCCGGGCCATCCGATCCTCGACGTCATCTTCACCGTCGCCGATCTCGGCAGAATGGGGCAATACGTCGCCGGCGACGAACCTGTCTACTACGCGATGACGAACGACCTGGGCGAGATCGCCATCGTCGCGCTGCACAACAACGACCTCGCGAATTTCTGGGAGTGGTACGGCAGCCCGCAGTATCCGCTCGAGCCGTCGACCGACGCCTTTCGTCTAGGCGCCAACATGGTCGTCTACGCGTTCACGCACTGAGGCGCCGAGCAGACGGTGGAGCCGCTGCCGCTAAGGCGGCGCGAGCGGTGGCAGGCCATGCGCCGCGCGCGCCTTATCGCAACGCTCGCTCGCCGCCTCGCTCCAGTGAAACGACACGCGAAAATGCGCGCAGCAGGCGCCGCACTCGATGCAGGGGTTGGCGGACATCGCCCCCAGTCTAGCCTCCGCCGCGCGCCCGGAGCAGATCGACCATGTCGTCCACTCCGAGCTTGCGGTACCACTCGAGCGGCGTCAGGCCCTCCTTGTTGCGCGCGTGCAGTTCGGCGCCGTACGCGAGCAGCAGGTCGAGCACCGCTGCGCTGGCCTCGACATCGATCTCGTCATCGCGCGCCTGGCTGACGACATGCAGCGGCGTATTACCCATCGGAGTTCGCTGCATCACGAGCGAGACGTCGCGCTGCAGCAACTGCCGCACGCGCTCGACGTGCGGCACGCGGCAGGCGTCGAAGATGTTGTTCGAGGTGTCGATCAGGCCTTCAACGACCTCCCAACGCCGGTTGTGCAAGGCGAAGCCGAGCGCGGTCGCGCCATAGGTGTTCTCGACAAGATCGGGATTGGCGCCGCGCGCGATCAGAGCCTTCATCGCTCCGAGCTCGCCCCAGAGCCCGAGCTCCATGAGCAGCGTGCGCCCGTCCGGGGTCGTGCCATTCACATCGAAGCCCTGATCGAGCATCCAGAGCACGCGCGGCAGACCGAAATGAGCGGACTCGCGCAACAGCTCCGGCTTTGCGAGCAGGCCGGGCTCCTGGGCGAGCAGGCGAAGCATCGCTGCCTCGTCGCCGCGCCGCATGGCGACGCGGAACTCGTCTTCGGGGCGAAGCGGCTCGACACGCGCGCCGTGCTCACGTAGCAGCGCGGCGATGGCGTCCAGACCCTGGATCGTCGCGTTCATGTGCACGGCCTTGCGGTTGTAGGCATTCAGCGCGTTTGCGTCCACGCCGTGCGCTAGCAGAAGGCGCACTCGCTCGAGCCGCCCTTCGGACACGGCCTGCCCGAGCGCATATTCGAGCGTGGCCTTCGACTCGGGATGGTCCTTGAGCCCATGCGCCAGCAGGAGCTCGAGCCACTGGTCGCCGTTGCCCGTGAACTGCGTGTTGTAGAGACCTTGGGTCTCGTTCGGGCTCGCGCCCGCTGCGAGCAGCCGGCGGACGATCTCCTCGGCCTGGGGATGCCGCATGCAGGAGACCGGGCCGCGCTCGCCCTCACCCATCGCGCCGGTCATTGCCGTGAATGGGTAAATCCCGTCGAGAAGCACGCGCGAGCCCGGATCGGCGCCGCGCTCGAGCATGAGCTCGAGGATCGCGAGCACCTGGTCTTTCTCAGCCGGCACGCGACTGTACGTGAGATATAGGAGCGGTGGCCGCTTGAGCGGACCGCCCGGCTCATTGATGCGCGAACTGTCCTCGCCGAGCTTCGCGCGCACGGCGTCGAGCCGGCCCGAAGCGAGCGCAGCGTACAGATTGACCGTGGCGATCCTCGGCTCCGCCTCGAGCATTGCCGCCGCGAGCCGTTGGCGCCAGACGCGATCGTCGCCGCTGTAGTGCAGGCAGGCATAATCGGCGAAGAGATCGGCCTGCTCCGCGATCGTGCGCGTGCCAATCTGCCGGAGCTCGACAGTCTCGCTGAGCGTCTCCCAGTCCGAGTAGCCGTAGCTGCGCGCAAGCGCGAGCTGCGCATCGCGCAGGCCCTTGAACTCCGACGGGCGCGGATGGAACGACTGCACCAGGTCGAGCGCGGCAGGGCCCTGCGCGCGATGGGCGCGCAGCAGATCCTTGGCGTCTTTCTTCAGTTTCTCGAGATTGGGTTTGGCGGGCAGGCGGCGCGCGCCTTTCCCACGGACATTACCGGACATGAAAGCCTCCTTTCGTTGGTCGCCCGTGTCCGCTCGATCAGGCTGAAAGAAGGTTCGGTTCAGCGCAGTGAGTCACGGCAAGCCGTGACCCGAATACCTGCTGGGATGATCCCTTGCCGCGAACGGGGGGCGCTGCAGGCGCGCACTGGGGAACAATCTGCCGCGTGCGGCGCGCTCGGTCAAGCGTCGAGCATCGAGAGTTGCGATTGACGCCTCGTCGGGCCCGGCGGATGATCCCCGCGAACCCGACAACAATAAGGTCAAGTCATGCTGACTCGCCGACAGTTCGCGCGTAATTCTCTGGCTGCCGCGCTTGCCACCGCCTTGCCGGCACCGCGAGTCTGGTCTGCGCTCCTGACTCCGTCCGGCCGTGTCGATGCGGACCTCACGGCGGTCACCGGCGACGGCGCCGAGGTCACGCTGCCGAGCGCCGACGTCGCGGCCCTCGGCAATGCCCTTCGAGGCAATCTCGTGCTCCGCGGACACGCGGCTTACGACCCCGCGCGTCGTGTGCTCAACCGCCAGATGGACAAATTTCCGGCGCTGATCGTGCAGCCGCGCGGCGCGGCCGACGTCAAGCTCGCCGTCGACTTCGCGCGCGCGTCGAACCTGCTCGTCGCCGTGAAGTGCGGCGGCCACAGCCCGTCGGGCAGCTCCACCTGCAACGACGGCTTACTCATCGATCTTTCGCTGCTGCGCGGCGTCCAGGTCGACACGGACACACGCATTGCACGGGTCGCGGGCGGCAGCCTGCTCGGCGATCTCGATCACGAGGCGATGTCGCGCGGGCTCGTGACGACGGCGGGCACCGTCTCGCACACCGGCGTCGGCGGGTTGACGCTCGGCGGCGGCTTCGGCCGCGTCGCGCGCCGCTTCGGTCTTTCGCTCGACAACGTCCGCGGCGTCGAGATCGTGACGGCGCGCGGCGAGATCCTGCACGCGAACGAGGACGAGAACCAGGACCTCTACTGGGCCGTCCGCGGCGGCGGCGGGAACTTCGGCGTCGTGACGGCCTTCGACTTCGATCTGCATCCGATGCAGCGCGAAGTCATCGGCGGCGTTCTCGCCTTCCCGCTCGAGCAGGCACGACAGGTGCTCGAGTTCTACTCCGGTTACGCTTCCGAGGCACCGGACGAGTTGTATCTAAGCTGCGGCGTCCAGGCCGGTCCCGACGGCTCGGCTGTCGGCTTCAACATCTGCTACAGCGGCGAGGCAAGCCGCTTCGACGCGATTCACCAGATGCTCCGCAGCATCGGCACACCCCTCTTCGACCAGCTGCGTGCGATCGACTACGTCGCGCTGCAAAAGGCGGGTGACATCGAGGAGTCGCGCGCACTCGGCCTCTATACCAAGACTGGATTCATCCCGTCGCTGCCGACTCCTCTCATCGACGCCATCGTCTACGGTTTCGAGGCGCATCCGCAGCGCTCGACGAACATGGGATTCCAGCATTCGGGCGGCGCGATCGCGCGCGTCGCGCCCGACGCGACGGCCTTCCCGCACCGGCAGATCATCGCGACGATGCTCCTGAACTCGCAGTGGGACGCCTCGGTCGACTCGGCGCCGCATATCGCCTGGTGCCGGGAATACTGGCGCTCGCTCGAGCCGCACACGCGCGGTTTTTATACGAACGACGCGATCGAGGAGTCGCAGCGGCAGATCGACGACAACTACGCGGCCAATCTGCCCCGGCTCGTGACGATCAAGACGCGCCACGACCCGACCAATCTGTTCCGGCTCAACGCGAACGTCGTGCCGACGTAACCGCGGCATAACCGGCAACTCTGTACGATGCGAACGGTGAATGCGCTTTCGAGAACCGCTTCGAGCTGCCTGACTCTGCTTCTGACCTTGCCGATCGCGGCCTGCCAGGCGCAGCCGTCGCCGAACGAGCGCGGCTTCGTCGGCTCCGAGGCCTGTCGCGACTGCCACGAGTCGATCTTCGAGCGCTGGCAGGACACGCTGATGGCCAACATTCTCGTCGACGTCGACGAGCGGCCCGAGGTGGTGCTCGGCGACTTCGATTCGCCGAACGAGATCCGGACCTTCGATCTCGACGACGTCGAGTTCACCTATGGCAGCAAGTGGAAGCAGCGCTATTTCACGCGGGTCGGCGACGACTATTTCGCCTTGCCCGCGCAGTGGGATGTACTGAACGAAGTCTGGCGCAACTACAACCCTCAGGAAGAGTGGTGGAACGAGCATTATCCGACCGACCAGATGGGTCGGCCGACGGGCCCGCTGTGTGACGGTTGCCACTCGACCGACTACGACATCGGGACGAAGCTCGTCTCGGAGTGGAACGTCGGCTGCGAGAAGTGCCACGGGGCGGGCGCCGAGCATGTCGCCGAACCGAGCTTCGCCAACATCGTGAATCCGGCGCGGCTCGACCACGTGCGCGGCAACGACGTCTGCATGCAATGCCACAGCCAGGGGCAGCCGCGGAACAACCCTATCGACGGCGTGTACTACGACTGGCCGGTAGGCTACGAGCCCGGCGACCGGCTAGCCGATCACTGGTTCCTCGAGGAGCACCATCTCGGGGAAGAAACCGCGACACACTGGCCCGAGGGCTCGGCGCACAAGAACCGCATGCAGGGCAACGATTTCGTCACGAGCTCGATGTATACGAAAGACGTGAGTTGCTGGGACTGCCACGACGTGCACGGCACGGACAACGACGCCGACCTCATCAAGCCCGCGCAGGCGCTCTGCCTGACCTGTCACGGCCCCGAGTCGCCGGCCGGGCCGCGCGGCACGACGCTCGAACAGCACACGCAGCACAGTGACGCCCTGGGTGTCGATTGCGTCGACTGCCATATGCCGGAGATCGCGCGGACCATCGCGGACGTGAACGTGCGCAGTCACACGTTCCGGTTCATCTCGCCCGCCGCGACGGAAGCCTACGGCATCCCGAATCCCTGCACGTCCTGCCACACGGACATGAGCAACGCGTTTGCGCTCGACTATCTCAGGAACTGGGGCGCGATATCGCCCTGGCGAGTTTCGCAGTAATCCCCGCCTCCGGCGGCTTCACCCAGGTACGAGGATCCGAGCCATGGCCAGGTTTCACGCCATTCCGCTTCCCATTCTGTTGATGCTCTCCGGCACTGCCCTCGCGCAGCCGGCCGGCGACGCCGCGCGAATCGCAGCGCTCGAGGCCGAGCTTGCCGCGGCGCGCCAGACACTGACGTCCCTGAGCACGACGATCGACGCGCTCGTCGTCGAGGTCGAAACGCTCAAGAGCCTGCCCGTCGAGGCAAGCGAGGCAGCCGTGGCAAGCGAGGCTGGCGACGAAGACGGCTGCTGCTATTTGGCCGCGGACGTCATCTCCTACGCGGACGACTACGCCTGGCGCATCCTCGTCCCCGACCTCGGCGGCGATGCGCGATACGCAGAGCTGACGCCCAGACCTGAGCTCTTCGTACAGACGCGCTACCACGCGAACCCGATCGACGAGGCGACCGAGGACGACGTGGTCCGCAACTTTGCGATGAGCCGCGTCGAGCTCGGCTGGACGGGCCGCGTCGCCGGCCAGATCGGCATGGGCTTCGAGATGCAATTCCATCCGGCCCTCGACGGCGCCGCCGAGGAGCTCATCAACGACGCTTTCGTCGAGTACTACGCTACCGAGGCCGTGACCGTCCGGGCCGGGCAGTTCGTGAAGCCGTTCGGCTTCGACATCCAGCACTCGAGCGGCGACCGCGAGTCGCCCGAGCGCGCCATCTTTGCCGGCTATTTCTTTCCGGGCCAGCGGGATCGCGGCGTCATGCTGTCGGCCGATCTCGATAAGATCACCGATTGGGCCAGTGGCGTGACGGTCAATGCGGCGCTCCTGAACGGCAACCGGTTCTTCGACGACAGCAACAGCGATCTCAACTACAACTTCCGCGTCCGCAAGATATTCGCCGGCCGGCCACTGGCGCTCGGCGCCTCCGTGCAGCGCGGCACGCAGATCCTGCCGCCGGGAATGACGGGCGACGACGACGAGAACCTCTACGGCGTGGATATCCAGTACCTGATCGGCCGCCTCGGCATCCGGGCCGAGTACGTCCGGGGCGATATGCCCTCGACCCTGCTCGCGCTCGATCCCGAGTTCGCGCCGGGCTTTACGCCTGGCGCCGAGTCCGAGGGCGTCGCGGCGTTCTTCAACTATGCGCTGACTGCCAGGGACGACATCTATTGGCGCGCCGACCGCTTCGACAACGACCCCGTGACGAATCGCGATATCCGCGCCGTCAACGTCGGCTATCTGCGCTCGCTCGGGCAGAATTCGCGGATCGGCATCGACTACCAGAGCAAGAACGACGTGACATTCAACGACGACGAGCTCAACAATGCGTTCACGTTTACCTGGAACGTCTCGTACTGACTTGGCGAGAGAAGCGGAATGAATCCAGTCTGGGTCGCGGGCAACGCGATAGCGATCGTCAGCGCGCTGATCTGCGTCTCCTATCTCATGTATGTGAGGCGCGAAGTCCAGAGCTCGCGTTTCCCGGCCATCACGCTGGCGCTGATCGCCGTCACGGCCGCGATCACGGCTCTTCAGTTCCAGTTTCCCGAGCTGCTGGCGGCATTCCGGCGCAATCCGGAGGCACTTCTTGGCGGCGAGGTCTGGCGGATCGTTACACCGATCTTCGTGCAGCCCAACGGCGTCAGCCAATGCATCGCCAATGCTTTCCTGCTCGGCGCCTTCATGTGGATGGTCGAGAAGCTCTACGGCCGGGGAGTGCTGCTCATTTACCTCGGTACCGGAGTCGCCGCGCAGATCGTCCTCAATTTCTGGCTGCCGTACGGTGGGGGATCCTCGAGCGCTGCATTCGGCCTGATCGGCGCGATCTACTGCTTCCAGCTCCGCGAGCGTCGGCAGGCCTTGCTGCCGTTCGTGATTCTGCCCGTCGTCGGCCTGCTCGCCGGCCTGACGCTCGCGATCTTTCGTGACGGGCATGGCGCCGGCATGCTGATCGGTACCTCGATTGCCGCGCTGCTGCCCATCGACAAGTTCGAGTTCGTCAACGGTCCGCGCAGCTGAAGCGTCTGCGACTGCGGGTCGCGACTCGCGACTCGTCTCAGCCCCGCCAGATCGACGGCGACAGCAGCACGAGCAGCGTGAAGATTTCGAGGCGTCCGAGCACCATCGCGAGCGAGAGCACGAGCTTGCTCGTGTCGTCGACTGAGGTGAAAGTCATCGCGACCTCGCCCAGGCCGGGACCCAGGTTGTTGAGCATCGCCGCGACCGCGCCGAAGGCCGTGACCTGGTCGAGGCCGTTCATCATGAGCACGAGCATCAGCAGTCCGTAGACGACCATGTAGACCGCGAAAAAGGCCCAGATGCCGTCGACGACCGCGGGCGGCACGACCCTGCCGTCGACTCGGACTGGGCGCACGAGTCGTGGATGAATCAGCTTCTCGGTGTAGACAGCCGCCTGCCGCGCGAGGATCAGGAAGCGGATGACCTTGAGTCCGCCCGTCGTCGATCCCGCGCAGCCGCCCATGAAGCTCGCGAAGATCAGGATCACGGGCAGCGCCACGGGCCAGAGCGAGAAATCCACGATCCCGAATCCCGTGCTCGTGATCACGGAGACGACCTCGAACGCGGCAAGTCGCCAGGCATGCAGCACGTTCGACTCGTCGCCGCTCTGCACGAGCACGAAGGCGCAGAAGATCGCGATCGCGAGCGTCACGAGCAGAAATGTGCGCGTTTCGTCGTGCTTGAAATACGACGAGAACTTCAACGAGCCCCAGACCACGACGTGCATGTTGAAGCTGATCGCGCCGACGATCATGAAGACGATCGCAATGGTTTCGATCGTCGCGCTGTTGAAGAATCCCAGGCTCGCATCGTGCGTCGAGAACCCGCCGGTCGACAGCGTCGCGAAAGCGTGGCCGACGGCGTCGAATACGCTCATGCCCGCGATCACATAGGCGACGGCGCAGACGGCCGTCATGCCGACGTAGACGCCGGCGACCGCCCGTGCCGTATGCGTGATGCGCGGCGTGAGCCGCTCGTCCTTGACGTGGCCGGGCGCCTCGGCGCGATAGAGCTGCATGCCGCCGATGCCGAGCATCGGCAGCATCGCGACGGCGAGCACGATGACGCCGATGCCGCCGACCCACTGGATCTCCTGCCGGTAGAACAGGATCGAGGGCGCGAGGTTGTCGAGCCCGATGAGCACCGTCGCCCCCGTCGTCGTGTAGCCCGAGACCGACTCGAACAGCGCGTCGGGAAAACTCATGTCGAGGCCGACGACGAACGGCAGGCTGCCAAGCAGGCTCATGCAGATCCACATCAGCGCGACGATGCCGAAGCCGTCGCGGTTGCGGATCGGCAGGGGCTTGCGTCGGAGCGGCAGCCAGAGCGCAAGACCGACGGCGGCCGAGCCCGCGAACACCGCGGCGAAGTGGCCGAACTGGCCGTCGGCGTAGACGAGCGAGAGGATGGCCGGCGGCAGCAGCGTGGTGCTGAAGAGCAGGAACAGGACCCCGAAGGTCCGGATGACGACACCGAATTGCATTGGCGTTGCGGGCTCCCGGTCGAGCGGCATTGTAATTCGATGTCGCAGGCCGCGGGCAGTCCGGTAGACTGGAAGGCCGGGCATTGCATTCGAGTCCGTCGATGATCCGCTACTTTCTCAACGAATCCGGCCGCCTCAAGCCCGTCGACGGCATGCCGGAACTTCGCGACGACCTCGTCTGGATCGACCTCATCAAGCCGACCGCTGCTGAGGAGGCCGAAGTCGAGAAGCTGCTCGGCCTCGAGATTCCGACGCGCGAGGACATGCAGGCGATCGAGCCTTCCTCGCGGCTCTACGAGGAGAATGGCGCGAGCTACATGACGGCGACGCTGCCCGCGCATATGGACGGCGACGAGCCGGATCTTGCGCCCGTCTCCTTCGTGCTCACACACCCGCGGCTGATCACCGTGCGTTACCACGAGCCGCGAGCATTCACGACGTTCCCGCAGCGCGCGGTCAAGGTCGCGATGGGCTGCACATCAGGCGAAGGCGTGCTGCTCGCCCTGCTCGACGCGACGATCGACCGGCTCGCCGACGTGCTCGAGCGCGCGGGCGGCGACATCGACGGCATCTCGCGCAAGATTTTCCGCCGCGGCGCGTCGCGGCCGATGAAGACGCGGGAACTGCATCCGATCCTCGCGAGCATCGGGCGCAAGGGCGACCTGACCTCGAAAATCCGCGACAGCCTCGTCACTCTCGAAAGACTCGTCGGTTTCTTCAATCAGGGCGTCTTGCTGCGGCAGAGCCCCAAGGACATGCGCGAAGGCATCCGCACCACGACGCTCGACATTCGCGCGCTGTCCGACCACGCGAGCTTCCTCTCGCAGAAAATCACCTTTCTGCTCGACGCCACGCTCGGCATGGTCAATATCGAGCAGAACGCGATCATCAAGCTGTTCTCGGTGGCGACTGTCGTCTTCCTGCCGCCGACGATGATCGCCTCGATCTACGGCATGAACTTCTTGCACATGCCGGAGCTCGACTGGCGCGTCGGTTACCCGCTCGCGCTCGCTCTCATGTTGATTTCGGCGATCCTGCCCTATCTTTTCTTCAAGAAGCGTGGCTGGCTATAGCACGCCATGAACCGCAAGCCCGCACCTACCGCCCTCGGCGTCCTCGCCATCTGCCTGCTCTCGAGCTTCGTCGTATTCGCCGCCATACCGGAATTTCGCGAGTATCCCGGTGCCGAGTATCGGCTTGGCGAGGTCCGGCTGCCGGCAGACTGGGACGAACAGGCCGAATGGACCTTCGCGCGGCTCATGTATCCCGAAAACACCTGCCCGGTTCGCTTTCGCCGGGGCGGCTATTGGGCCGACGGCGGCACGAGCTGGACGATCGACTATCCGCTCGGCGACCGGCACATCGCTTCGACGATCCGCCGTTTGACGAGCGTCGACACGCGACGCGTGGAGCAACCCGTCAACCTCGATTTCGGCGACGAAGTCTTCTACTGGCCCTGGCTCTACGTCGTCGAGCCCGGCACCTGGGACCTGACGGACGACCAGGCGGCGAAGCTTCGCGAGTATCTGCTGCGCGGCGGATTCCTGATGGCCGACGACTTCCACGGAACCCTCGAGTGGGCCTGCTTCGAGGAGAGCATGCGCAAGGTGTTTCCCGATCGCCCGATCGTCGACATTCCCGACGACGATCCGATCCTGCACACGATCTGGGACGTCGATCTCGACGAGCAGATCCCCGGCTACCAGTTCGTCGTCAACCGCCAGATCTGGGAAGAGGACGGCTATGAGCCGGAATGGAAGGCGATCTACGACGACTACGGGCGCATCATGGTCGCAATCTGTCACAACATGGATCTCGGCGACGCCGTCGAGCATGCCGACAATCCGGAATATCCGGAGTCCTACTCCGCGCAGGCCATGCGCATCTTCGGCAACTACATCGTCTACGCCCTGACTCACTGATCGCGATCGCGATCGCTAGCACACATGCGTTGCCATGCACCGGCATGGGGCGAAAAATCTTTTTTTCGTAACACAGCAACCATTCACTTGCTCGCTGCGTCTATGCACATCGGCAGCCCGAAACGGTTTCGGGCGCGAGTTTGTGAACGCATAACTAATGAGAACGCTGCTGCTATTGTCCACCTGTCTACTCTCTGCCTGCGCCAGCACTGGGCCGCAATCGCCGCCGGCAGTTCCCGATTTCGCCGGAACACCGGTCGCAGACTCCATCGCAGCGTCGGACGGCACGCGCGAGCGCGGCCGACGCGGCGCGCTCTGGACGGGGATCGGCTTCGCCCTGTACGCCATCTACGAGGCGAACAACGACGACTATCTGTCGCCGGCGCCTGCCCTGACCTGCCTGTCCCTGAAATGCTGGTGAGCCGCCGCGCGTGGCACGCAAGTAGATCGCTCAGGGCTCGAGGATCATCGCTCCCGTCGTGCCTCGCCCCTCGAGCGCCCGATGCGCCTCGGCCGCGTCGGCGAGCGCGAAGCGGCGGTTGATCGCGACGCGGAGCTGACCGGCGCCGAGGCGCGAGAACACTTCGCTCGCTCCCGCTTCGAGCTCGTGACGCTCGCCGATGAAATCGAACAGCGTGGGGCGCGTCACGTAGAGCGAGCCGCGGCGCATGAGCTCGAACAGCGAGACGGGATCGACGGGGCCCGAAGCATTGCCGTAGCTGACCATGACACCGTGCTTCGCGAGGCAATCGAGGGATTGAATGAACGTGTCGCGGCCGACCGAATCGTAGACTGCGGCTACGCCCTTGGCCGAAGTGAGCTCGCGCACGCGGCCGACGATGTTGTCCGCCGCTAGCACGACGTCGGCGCAACCACTCGCGAGCGCGAGCTCGCGCTTGGCTTCGCTGCCGACGACGCCGATCACGCGCGCGCCGAGGGCCTTGGCCCAGGGCACGAGCAGCGAACCGACGCCGCCCGCTGCCGCGTAGACGAGGATCCAGTCGCCGCTCCGGACGCGGTAGCTGCGCGACAGCAGGTACCAGCAGGTCAAGCCCTTGAGCAGCGAGGCGGCGGCGGTTTCCGCGCTGATGCCCTCCGGCAGCGGCAGCACGCGACGCGCATCTACGATGCGCGCTTCCGTGTAGCCGTTGAACGGCGCATGCGCGATCCAGGCGACGCGCATGCCCCTGGCGAGCCCCGCCACGCCCGGCCCGACGGCTTCGATCCTGCCCGCTCCCTCGGCGCCGAGCCCGCTCGGCAGCGCGACCTGATACATGCCCTTGCGGACGTAGGTATCGAGCATGTTGACGCCGATTGCTTCGTTCGCGACCACGACCTCGCCCGGCCCCGGTGCCGGCAGGTTCACGTCCACGAGCTGCATGACCTCGGGCCCGCCGAAGCGCTCGATTCGAATGGCGCGCGTCATCGCGGCACTCTCATATTGAAATCTCGGTCGCAAGCACGACGACGCGGCGCGTCGGCATGCGGAAAAACTCCGCGGCCTGGGCGCTGCGGCGCTGCAGATAGGCGAAGACCGCGGACTTGAATCCCTCAAACCCGGTGCGGTGCGCGGCGCGCACGAGGTGCCAGCCGAGAAAGAAAGTGCAATCCTCGTCCGCAATGCGGAGCCCAAACTTCCGGGCACCCCGCAGCGCTTCGCTGACGTCCGGAGTCTCCATGAAACCGAAGCGCGCATGCACGGCGTGCACGTTCGGCATGAGCTCCTCGACCCAGGCGCGCGAGGTGCGGTCCTGCCGCGGGAAACGCAGGATCTCCATGTGCAGGATCACGATCTTCTCGTGGTAAACGTGGTTGTGCTCGAGATTGCGCAGCAGCGCCGTCGGCACGAAGCCGCTCTGGCTGACGAGAAACACGGCCGTCCCCGGGACGCAGGTCTCGCCATCGAGGAGTTCTGGCAGCTTTTCCCAGGGCACGGCGCGCTGCTGCAGCTCGCGGCGCAGTTTTGCGCGGCCATCGCGCCAGATCAGAAAGCCCATGTACATGAGCGCGGCGAGCACGAGCGGAACGAACCCGCCGTCGGCGATCTTGGTCGTGTTCCCGACCAGATAGGTGATGTCGACGAGCACGAAGAGCCCGAAGACGAGTCCGATGCGCCAGAGCGGCCACTTCCAGGCCGTAGCCGCGAGCGCGGCGCCGAGCACCGTGGTGATGGTCATCGTGCCGATCACTGCCGCGCCGTACGCCGACGTGAGCGCGGTCGACGAACCGAAGGCGATGACGAAAGCACAGGCCGCAACGAGCATCGCGAAATTCGCCGACGGCACGTAGACCTGGCCGCGCTCGGCGGCCGACGTCTGCTCGATCTTGAGACGCGGCAGCAGATCGAGCTGCACGGCCTGGCGCGTGATCGAGAACGCACCGGAGATCGTCGCCTGCGACGCGATACAGGCGGCCACCGTGGCGAGCACGACGAGCGCGGGCAACATTCCCGGTGTGACGAGCGCGAAGAAGGGGTTCTCCACTACCGCGCCAGTGTTGAGCAGCATCGCGCCCTGACCGAAGTAGTTGAGCAGGAGCGCGGGCCACACGAGTGCGAACCATGCGAGGCGCACGGGCAGGCGGCCGAAGTGTCCCATGTCCGCGAAAAGCGCCTCTCCCCCGGTGAGCACGAGGAAGACGGCGCCGAGAATCGTGAGCGCAAGCGCCGGATGCTGCGCGAGCATCGCGAGACCGTAGGTGGGACTCAGCGCCGCGAGAACGGTCGGCTCGACGACGATCCAGCGCGCACCGAGCACGGCGAGGCTGACGAACCAGAGCACCATGATCGGCCCGAAGACGCCGCCGACACGCGCGGTGCCATGACGCTGCACCGCGAACAGCGCGATGATGATGCCGAGCGTGACGGGCAATACGTAACTACTGAAGTCGGCGTTCAGGATGCCGATGCCTTCCACGGCACTCAATACCGTAACCGCGGGCGTGATGAGCGCCTCGCAGTAGAAGAGAGCCGTCCCGAGCACGCCTATGGCAATGAGACGCGTGGCCCATTTGCCCGTCGTGCCGATATGCCGCTGGATCAGCGCGACGAGCGACAGGATTCCGCCTTCGCCCGCATTGTCCCAGCGCAGGATCAGCACGACGTACTTGAGCGTGATGACGAGGAACAGGCTCCAGAAGATCAGTGAGAGCACGCCGAGCACGTTGGCCGGGTCGGTCGCGCCACCAGCGGCAGCAGTCGCTTCCTTGAACGCATACAGAGGGCTCGTGCCGATGTCGCCGTAGACGACGCCGACTGCGCCGAGCGTCGCGCGACCCAGCGAACGAGAGCCATCGGTCTGCATGGTGGGCTCCGTGCCTCGAAGGCCGCGGATTGTACTCGCAGCGGCGACGTGCCCGCTAATTCGCGTTGCGACTACAATGCCGCCTTTCGGAGGCGCGCATGCAGCCCGTCCTCGTCGGCATCGCCGTCTATCTGCTCGTCCAGCTCGCCGTCGGCGTTGCCGTCTCGCGGCGCATCGCCAGCGAGAGCGATTACTTGCTCGCTGGCCGCAGCCTTGGGGTCGGCCTCGCAGCCTTCTCGATCTTCGCGACCTGGTTCGGGGCCGAGACCGTCGTCGGCGCTGCGGGCGCGATCTACAGCGACGGGTTCTCGGGAGGCTCGGCCGATCCCTTCGGCTACGGCCTCTGCCTCATCGTGGTCGGCATCGCGATCGCGGCGCCGCTCTGGCGCCGCCGCTACACGACCTTCGGCGACCTGTTCCGCGACCGCTTCGGCCCGGGCGTCGAGCGGCTCGCGGTGCTGCTGATGGTCCCGACCTCGGTCATCTGGGCGGCCGCGCAGATTCGCGCCTTCGGACAGGTCGTCAGCGCCTCGTCTGACCTCAACGTCGATTTCGCGATCACGGTGGCCGCTGTCTTCGTCGTCGTGTACACCGTGGCGGGCGGCCTGCTCGCGGACGTCGTCACCGATTGCGTGCAGGGCATCGCCGTCATCGTAGGCCTCGCGCTGCTGCTCGTTGCTGTCGGTGGGGCGAACGGCGGCGTCACTGCACTCGGCGATCTCATCGACCCGACGCGGCTCAACTTCTTTTCCGTCGGTGAGGGCGGCCTGCTGGCGACGCTCGAGGACTGGGCCGTGCCGGTCTGCGGCTCGCTGCTCGCGGTCGAGCTGCTGTCGCGCATCCTCGGCTGCCGGTCTGCCAGCGTCGCGCGCAATGCAACGCTGATCGGCGCCGGCATCTATCTCTGCGTCGGCCTTATCCCCGTCGTGCTCGGGCTTGCCGGTCCTGCGCTCGTAGCCGATCTCGAGGAACCCGAGCAGCTGATCGCGATCCTCGCACAGGAACATCTCACGACCTTTCTCTACATCCTGTTCGCCGGCGCGCTGATCTCGGCGATTCTCTCCACCGTCGACAGCTGCCTGCTTGCGGCCGGATCGCTGACCTCGCACAACCTGATCCTGCCGCTCAAGCCCGGGATGAGCGAGCGCGCGAAAGTCTGGACGGCGCGCGGCGGAGTCATCGGTTTCGGCCTCGTGGCTTACGTGATCGCGCTCAGCTCCGAGGGAATCCTCGAGCTCGTCGAGACGGCCTCGGCCTTCGGCAGCTCGGGCATCTTCGTCGTCGGACTCTTCGGCCTCTTCTCACGCATGGGCGGCGCGCTCTCGGCCTATGCCGCCCTGATCGTCGGCATCGTCGTCTGGGCTGCGGGCGATCTCGTGCTCGGGCTCACCGCGCCCTATCTGCTCTCGCTCGCCTCGGCGTTCCTAGCCTACGTCGGCGCCGCCTGGATCAAGCCGCGCCTGGCGGGATCCTGACGGAAATACCGCGCGAGCTCCGCGTAGACGTCCGGATACTCCGCCGCGAGATCCTGAGGCACGTCGAAGAAGAGCTCGGCGCAGACCGCGAAAAACTCACCGGGATCCTCCGCCGCATAGGGATCGATCCACGGCTCCTCGCCGCGCTCAAGCTCGGCGCAGAGGCCCGAGTAAGCCGTGTCGAAGGCCTGGCGCCAGTCCGCGACGCGCATTCCGGAATGCAGCGGCGGAACGCCGTCGGCCTCGCCCGACTGCATGTCGAGCTTGTGCGCGAACTCGTGGGCGACGACGTTGTAGCCCGCGCCCTGCCCGCTCGCCTCGATGTCCTGCCACGAGAGAATGACGGGCCCATGCTCCCAGGCCTCGCCCGTGAGCACGGCATCTTCCGTGTGCACGACGCCGTCCTCGTCGACCGTCTCGCGGTCGCGGATCACGAACTCGTCGGGATAGACGACGACGGCGACGAAGCCGGAGTAGCAGTCGAGTCCGAGATTGAGCACGGGCAGGCAGGCGAGCGCCGCGATCCGCACGCGCATCGCGTCATCGAGCGCGAAGCCCGCGGACGGCTCGATGCGCTTCTCGTGCAGGAACAGGAGTGCGAGCTCGCGGAGCCGCGCGCGCTCGTCGGAATCGAGCCGCGCGAGCGCCGGCGCGTCCGCGAGCGTCTCCTCCCAGAGCGCATCGGGAATCGCGAAGCGCCGAAGGATCCGGCGCCGGCGCCAGCGCCTAAGCAAGATGCTCGCGGAAGAAGGCGACCGTCCGCTCCCAGGCGAGCGCGGCGGCGGCCTCGTCGAAGCGCGGCGTCGAATTGTTATGGAAGCCGTGGTTCGTGCCCGGGTAGCTGTGCACGGTGACGGCCACGCCCGCGGCTTCGAGTGCCGCCTGGCTGGCGGGCCAGCCGGAGTTGATGCGCTCGTCGTTCTCGGCGAGCTGCACGAGCAGCGGCGCCTTGACCTTCGATGCGTCGGCTGCCGCCACTGCTGCGCCGTAGAACGGCACGCCGGCCCCAAGGTCCGCGCCGAGCTCGACGGCGAGCGCACCGACCATGCCGCCGCCCCAGCAGAAGCCCGTCGCCCCGAGCTTGCCCGTCGAGAGCTCGTGACCTTTGAGCCACCGCGCACTGTTGATCATGTCGCGCGAAAGCTTCTCGCGATCGAGGCTGCCCTGCAGCTGCCGGCCGTCGTCATCGTTGCCCGGATAGCCGCCGACAGGCGCAAGGCCGTCGGGCGCGAGCGCGAGGAATCCTTCGGTTGCCGCGCGGCGCGCGACGTCCTCGATGTGCGGATTCAGGCCGCGATTTTCGTGGATGACGAGCACGGCGGGGAAAGGCGGCTCGGTCGTCGGCCGCACGAGATAGCCGCGCATTTGGCCCGAGGTTCCGCCCGGCGAATCGTAGTCGACGTAGTTCGCGCGGATGCGTTCGTCGGTGAACGAGATCGTCTGGGCGTCCGCGTAGCGCGGAAACATCAGTTGCGCCATCGCCAGCGCCGAGATGCCGCCGATGACGAGGGCGTTGGCGCGCGCCAGGAACTCGCGGCGGTCGATGCGGCCGTGGCAGTACTCGTCATAGAGCGCGACGACGCGCGGGTCGATTGGCTTATGTTCGCTCATGCCGCTTCCCCCAGGGTTGAATGGCCTCAATTTACTCCAAACAGTGGAACGAATTAACGGTCCGCCGGCAGTCTGGCACACTGGTCCCATGTTCCCGCGCTCCTTCAAGGTCCTGCCAGCCTTCGCGCTCGCGTTCCTCGTCGCTGCCTGCGGCGGAGGTGGTGGTGGGGGCGGTGGCGGCAGGCCCCCGCCCCCCCCCCCCCCCCCACCCCCACCTCCGGCAGGACCGACGGATCCGACCGTGGCGCTGGCGCGGCCGATCTCGCCCACGCTGCTCTGCGGCAACGGGCAGGCCAAGCGCGCGGCCGCCATATCGTCGAACACCTTCGTCGCCGCGGGGGCGAGCGTCGGCATCAATCACTCGCATGCTGTGGCGGACGCGGTCTGGCAGCAGACTCCAGGCTCGATCGAGGCAGTGATGCGGACGGGAGCCGTCGTTGCGACCGACCTGAATACCGACTGCTGGCCGGATCTCGTGTTCGCGAGCGGCGCGACGACGAGCGGGCAGCTCGTCGCCTATGAGAATGCCGCGGGCTCAGGCTTCAACCAGCGATTGCTCAACCTTGCGTCGGCGGCGAATCCCGTCGCCGGCCTCGGCGCCGCCGACCTCGATGGCGACTACCGGCCCGACCTCGTGACGGGCAATCTGCTCGCCGGCAATACGGAGACTTATCGTGCGAGCGCATCCGGCGATTTCACGCTGCTGCAGAGCATCGCGATGTCGCGCCCGACCGTCGGCTTCGCGTTCGGCGACTACTCTGGCGATGCCTGGCTGGACATGCATGCCGCGCACTGGAACAGTGTCATGCTCCCGACTGTGTCCGCGGGCCTGCTACGCAACCTCGGATCCGGCGCGACGCCGCGCGGCACCCTGACGCCTGGCGACGTGGGCGCTGGCACGCAGCCTCCGATCCTCAGGCAAGATTTCAATACATCGGCCGGCTTCGCCGATCTCGACGGCGACGGCCATCGTGATCTGCTCATCGCTTCCGACTGGGCCACGACCCAGCTGTGGCGCCACACCGGCGCCGCGGGATTCACCGACCTCCTGGCCCCGTTAATGGTCGACTCCAATGCGGGAGGCCAGGCGATCCGCGACTTCGACAACGACGGCCGCTGGGACTGGTTCGTTTCCTTTGTGCACGCGCCCGGCGACTCCCGTCCCTGGCCCTGGGGCCTCGACGGCAACAGGCTCAGCTTCGGTATCCCCGGCTGGCCATATCTCGCCGGCCCGGGGTTCATCACTGGAATCGAGCAAGCCGAATGGCCCTGGGGCGTTTGCGCCGAAGACTTCAATAACGACGGCTTCGTCGATCTATTTGTCGAGAACGGCTTCGGCTACGCACCGGACGCTGTGATGCTCGCGCAAGGCAGCCATCCTTTCGTGCAGCAGATCAACCAGTCGCTGTTCGACAAGAAATTTCTGCGCGCTCGGCTCTACATCAACCAGGGCAATCGCACTTTCGTCGAAGCGTCGCAGGCCTGGGGGCTGACCGCGCTCACGAATGGTCGCGGTGTCGCCTGTCTGGACTACGACCGTGACGGCGACGTCGACATCGGCGTCGCCCAGAACTCCGGGCCGGCACTCTTCTACGAGAATCGGCATGCCGCAGCCGACGGCGACAACTTCCTCGCCGTGCGGCTCGTCGCGCCGGCGCCGAACACTCGGGCGCTCGGCGCCGTCGTCCGCGTCGAGGCGGGCGGCAGGACGCAGATACGCCAGGTCAGCGCCAATGGGACCTATCAGGGACAGGATGGAGGCGACCTGCACTTCGGCCTCGGCGGCGCGCTGGCCATCGACTCGCTCGCCGTGACCTGGCCCGACCGTTCGGTGACGAATTACGGCTCCCTGTCCTCCGTCAACCGGTTCGTGACTCTTCTCGACCCCGACATGCTGCCTTACCCCTCGCCGACGCTGCCGGCCCGCCTCAGCGGTGCGATCTCGGCGGCGCTCGCGCACGTCGCCGATCCCGCGCAGCAGGACGACGATCTGATGATTACGCTCACGTGGCTCGAGCGACTGCACGGGATCGCGCTGCCCTACTCGTCCTCGGGCGAGATGCTCGCGCGGATTCAGGCAGCCACGAACGGTGGTAACACTTCTCTGGCGCAGCGGCTCCGGAGCTGGCGGCGCCTGTTCGATCCGCTCTATCAGCTGCCACCCGCGGACTACGCCGCCCTCACCGGCATCGATGCGATGACGCTCGCGGCCGTCCATTGCCATCAGTTCCCGATCGACGACGCCGACCTGCTCTCGTGGTCTGGCTTCGAGAATCAGGGAAGCTACGGCACTACCCACGTGCTGCTCGCCCTGCTCTGGGCAATCGACAACGATTGCGCGATGCCCTCGTCCTACAACCCCGCCCTGCTCGACGAGACGATCGCCGACGTCTACGCGATCGCCTCGGCCGGCGGTGCGACGCTGACGGATCTGCGTCTCGAGGCGATGACCTTCCTTGCCGCCGCCGGGCGGCACGATCTGATCCAGGCATCCTGGGTCGATCTCGTGCTCAACGCCCAGCAGCCGAACGGCGGCTGGCTGGCAGCTCCCGGGGAATTCAACACGAACGATCACACGACAGTTCTCGGGCTCTGGCTGCTGCTGGGGCTCGCCGAAGAACAAAAGGTGCTCACGGCTTGGGTCGCACAGCCCTGGGATCCCTAGGCTCGCCCGCCAGCATTCGCCAGAATCGTCCAGCGCGCTGCCGCTTTCCGCCCGCCTTCCCGCCAGCTTGCGAGCGCGCAATGGCATCGGGAATCCGGGAGAGACTTCGATGCCGTCTGCAGAAATTGCTTTCGTTGTCGTCGCGGCGCTGCTGTTCGGGCTTTACGGGATCTGGCGCCTGACGCGAAAGCTTCGTCCATAATGCCGGCCACTGGAGGCCGGCATGCAACTCCTGATCGCGCCCGCGGAGCTCGCCGCGGACAAGTCTCAAATCGTCTTCGATTGCCGTTTTTCGCTGCTCGACAAAGCCGCGGGTCGGCGCGCGTGGGAAGCGGGGCATATTCCGGGCGCGCGCTTCGCCGATCTCGAGCAGGATCTCTCGTCGCCGGCGGGCAAGGGCGGCCGGCATCCGCTGCCCGACCGCGATGCGCTCGCCGCGCGCTTCCGCGCCTTCGGCGTGAACTACGACTCGAAGCTCGTCTGTTATGACCAGAATTCGGGCGCGCTCGCCGGCCGGTTCTGGTGGCTCGCGCGCTGGCTTGGTTGCGACCGGGTCCGCGTCCTCGACGGCGGGCTCGATGCCTGGATCGCGGCGGGGCTGCCCACGAATCGCGATCCCGTCGATCCCGCGCCCGGGAATTTCAGGCCCCGGGAGCCGCTGACTCGGGTCCGCACCGCCGCCGAGCTCGAGGGCATCGCGGCGCCGGGCGCCGGAGCCGCAGACGCGACGCTCCAGCTCCTCGATGCACGCGACGCCGCCCGCTATCGCGGCGAGCAGGAGACGATCGATCCCGTCGCCGGCCATATCCCCGGCGCGATCTCGGTACCTTTCGCCGACAACCTCGCGGGTGGCCGCTTCAAGTCGCCCGGCGAGCTCAGGAAGCGCTTCGCCGGGCTCGGCATCGATCCGAAGCGCGAGATCGTCTGCTACTGCGGATCGGGCGTGACCGCGACGCACGACATTCTGGCTCTCAAGCTCGCGGGCTACCCCGAGCCCGCGCTCTATCCCGGTTCCTGGAGCGAGTGGATCACCGATCCCGCGCGGCCCGTCGCGAAATCCTGACTCGGCTAGAATGGCCGGAAACTCGAGACACTCGCCGCAGCGAGGGGGAATTCGCTCATGCGACAGGCGATCCGCACGTCAATCACGATTCTGACGGCCGCTCTGGCTCTCATCCTTTCGTCCGCCGCGCTCGCACAGACGGGCCGCGTCGAACGCATCCAGGTCCATGGCAAGTCGCTCGAAGGCAACTTGCTCGGCGAGAACGCGAGCCCCGAAGTCTCGGTCTACCTGCCGCCCGGCTACGACCGCGAGCGGCGACGTCGTTACGCCGTCGTCTACGTGCTGCACGGCTACTCCGGCACGGACTTGAACTGGTTCGGCGAGATGCCGACCTGGGACGGGCGCGGCGCCGCCGACCGCACGATGGGCGCAGGCGCGGTCGACGAGATGATCGTCGTCATGCCGAACTGCATGAACGCCTACGGCGGCTGCATGTATGCGAATTCCGCCGCGACGGGATACTGGGAGGACTACGTCGCCGACGATCTCGTCGCCTACATCGACGAGAACTACCGCACGATTCCGGATCGCGCGGCGCGCGGCCTCACGGGGCACTCGATGGGCGGCTACGGCGCCTGGCTCATCGGCATGCACCGGCCCGATGTCTTCTCGGCGCTCTATTCGCTGAGTGCGTGTTGCCTCAACGAGTACGCTCCGCAGGGCGGCGACGCCGCAGCGGCGTTCGAAGCGATTGCCACCGCCGAGGGACTCGGCTTCGGCGCACGCCGCACGTTCGCGGTCACCTCGGCCTGGTCGCCGAACCCGGACAAGCCGCCGCTCTATATGGATCTGCCGACGGTGAACGGCGAGGTCGTGCCCGAGATCGCGGCGCGCTTCGCCGTGAACTCACCACAGGCGATGGTGCCCTCCTTCGCGTCGGCGCTGCGCAAGTACACCGCGATCAAGCTCGACGTCGGCGAACAAGACGGGCTCATCGACTCGAATCGGGAATTGAGCGAGATGCTGACGCAGTACGGCGTCGAGCATGTCTGGGAAACCTACGAGGGCGATCACATCAACCGGATCACGCAGCGCTTCGAGGAGCGCGTGCTGCCGTTCTTCAGCGAGAACCTGGCGCATCGGGCGCCGCGCTAAGGATCGATTCACAGCATGAAGCGTCGTTTCTACATGGTTTTCGTCGTGACTCTGCTGTCACTCGCGACCTCGCTCGCGACCGCGCACCACTCGGTCGCGATGTACGACAACGATCATTTGATCGAGCTGTCCGGCACGGTCACGCGCGTCGAGTGGACGAGCCCGCATGTCTTTGTCTACTTCAATGCGACGGGAGAAGACGGCGCGACCGTCGAATGGAGCGTGGAGCTCGATCCTCCCGTGCTGCTGCGTCGTTATGGCTGGCGCGAGAGCACCGTCGAGGCCGGCGACGCGATCAAGTTCACGGGCGCGCCGGCGCTGTCGGGTGCGCCGACGATGCGCGGTGCGATTGCCGAGCTTGCCGACGGGACCGAGCTTCGGGTGTGGTCGCGTGTCTAGGACGGGCCTGATCGCGGTCGTTGTGTTCGGCCTTTGCACTGAGCGCCTGCTTGCGCAAGCGCCACCACCCGCCGGCTTTCCGGGCGTCGCGCCCGAGGCGCCACCCGCCAGGATCCTCAGCTTCACTGCCGACCGCGAGAGCGTCGCCGCCGGCGAGTCCGTGACCCTGCGCTGGGAAGCGATCAATGCCTATGCGATAGAGCTCGATCCAGGCCAGGGCGCCGTGGCGACGCGCGGCACCAGGACGCTCGCGCCCGACGCGACGACGACGTACACGCTCGCCGTCACGGGACCCGCTGGCCGAATCACGGAGTCGGTAACGGTGCAGGTCAACGGCGGCGGCGCAACGCTGGCCGCAGCGGCGAGCGCGGGCGAGTCGGCGATTCCGCGACTTCCGAGCGGCAGGCCCGACCTGTCGGGCGTCTGGCTCGGCGGGCGCGACATCCGTCTCGCCGGCGAGATCGCTGTCAAACCCGGCGCCGAGAGCTTCCGCATTCCGACCGACGCCACCGATCTCGGCCAAGGCGCGCTCTGTCTCCCGCCCGGCGTGCCGGCCGCGACGTCGATGCCCTATCCGCTGCAGATCGTGTTGCGCGACGACGTTGTCGTGATTCTCTACGAGGCCTACAACCTGTTCCGCATCGTCAATGTCGGCGTTCCGCATCCCGAGGATCTCGACCCGACGTGGATGGGTCACTCGGTTGCGAGATGGGACGGCGACACGCTCGTCATCGACGTCACGGCGTTCAACGACAAGACGCGGATCGCGGGGTTTGCGCACACGGAAGCGATGCATGTCGTCGAGCGCTACACCCGGACGGGTGTCGATACCATCCTGTACGAGGCGAGCGTCGAGGATCCGAACGTCTTCTCCGAGCCGTTACTCTATTCCGGCATTCTCGCGCGGCACCCTGAATGGGAGATCGGTGAATACGTCTGCGCGGAGAACAATAAGGATTACGCGGAGCTTTTCGTCGAGTAGTCGTTCGCGGTGCGCACGCGCCTAGCACGGCGGCGGCGGTGCACCCGAATTCGATTCCTGAGCCCGTGTGAGCGCGCCCGGGATATTCAGCTGGTACGCCAGCTGACGGTTGGCTTCAAGCACGGAAGCCAGGACGGTCCGAATTTCCGGGTGATCGGCGTACGGGCGCATCGCATACAGGGCCGCACGCTGTAATCGCTCGTCCGCGGACGCCGCAGTCTCGATGAGCACCCTGACCAACGCCGGGTCCGGTTCCTGTCGCTGGCTGCCGATGAGCGTGGGGGCCAGCACCATCCCCTGCAGTGCCGACAGCGCGCTCAATTTCACCTCGGGATCGACGGTCCCGCTAATGATCTCCGCGTAAGCGAGCGTCAAAGCGGCGAGTTCGCCGCCGACATCGTCCGGGGAGCCCGTGATGATCGGATTGGGGCCCATGTTCATCGGCGCCACACGTTCCGAGGGTGTCAGGCTCCGATCGAACAGGGTCGCAAGTTTGAAGTCACGCTCTTCACCCGGGTCCATCATCGCCATCCGCGCGGCGAGGCGGACGTCGGCCGAAGTGTCGCCGAGGGCGGCCTGCGCCACGGCGGTCCGGATGCCCGCCTCGTCCAGGTATCGCCTGAGCCCGAGCGCAGCTTCCAGGCGCACCGCAGCATCCGGATCGGACTGCAACGCAATTCTCATCGGTGCCGCGAGCGACGCGTCATTCGCGCGACGGAGCATGCTCCAGATCTGCTTCCGCGTCTCCGGCGATGCCGACCGGGCGGCAAGCTCGACGGCGGCCGTGACGGACGGAGGGTCAAGGAGCTGGTTACCCAGCGTGGTCAGGGCGAGTGTGCGCTCGTCGTCAGACCGCGTCGCGTCGATGAGAACCCGGCGCGCGTCCGTACGAACTGCGGATTCTGCGTCGCGCGCCCGTGTGTCGACAGCGATGAGTCCTGCGTACTGGGATCCGATGCTCTCCGGATCGTTGCCAGGACCAGGATTGCCATTCCTGCGGATCCGCATCATTCTGCGAACCGAGCCGACTCCGCCTGACCTGACGACCTCCAGACTCACGGCCCAGCACAAGCCCGCGTTCGAAGCGTTGACCTCGATTTCGGCCACTGTGGCGTTACCGTACCGCCGGCTGACGTCGTGGAGTACGAGTATTCCCGCGCGCGGCGGGTCGGCCCTTGCCAGGACGACAGCGGCCAATTCGGCTGCGCCAACGTCGGCGACCTCGACGTCCGCCCTGCCCCGCAGTGACCCGAGCGTCGCCGCCCTGATCGCATCGGCCAGGAACACCGCCTCCGCATTGCTGTTGTCGACGCGCGCCGGCAACAGGACGACCTTCAGTGGCTCCTGCTGCGCGCTGGACTGGACAGAGATCTCTGGCTCCGCGTCCGCCGATACCATATCGGCAGTCGGTCCGTCATCGAGTGCTGCTTCGGTATTTGACGCCTGAGCATCTTGAGGAACCGCAATAAGCGCGTCTGCAACAAACGCGTCATCCGTGGTCGGTCGATCGAGCCACGACCGGAGCGCAACGAGCAGCACCGCCACCGCAACGAGCAGGAAAGCCGTGACGACGACGGGTCGTCTGACTGGGCTCTGTTCTCTGCCGTCCGTCACCGTTTCCCTCAAACTCGATCCGCTAGTCCGCGGGCTCTGTCGGGACACTCGCGGCCGTCGTACCACCGCCTCCCACGTTCAGCTCCTCAAGCCAGGATCGGAAGTAATGCAGCAGCACGAGCATCCCGACGAGAATGACTATCAGCAGGAGACCTGGCGCGGTATCCGCTGCGTTCGTCTGCGGCTACGCCAGGACCGTTGGTCGTCGTCATCGTTCATCGCACGATCTCGAACGCAAGCAGCACATTCCCCGCCATGCCGCCGTTCCGCCCGTAGCCCGACGTCAGATACACGCGCCCTCCCGCAATCACCGGCCCCGCGCCGTCGATCGAGCCGCCGCGCGCGGCGATGGAGTTGACCGTAGCGTACTCCCGCGCCGTGTCGAAATCCCAGAGCACGCGGCCGTCGTCCGCAGCGTAAGCGCGGACGTGTCCGTCGACGGCGCCGGCGAAAACCGCGCCGGGCATGGCCGTCACGGCAGCGGGCTGGGCAGGGCTACAGACGGCGGCGGATTCGGGGCAGACCGGTGGCGCCGCGAACCAGACGCGCTCGCCCGTCGTGACGTCGAGCGCCGTGAGGCCGCCGCCCTGCGTCGGGTCGACGCCGTTCGGCCGCGGATCGACGGCGTCGCGGTCGGCCTGCTCGCGCCGGCCGAGATCGGAGACGGCCGCGTACACGAGTGTGCCGTCGCTCGCCATTCCCCACTGCACCCCGCCGTTGATGCCGCCCTCACCGACACGCGCCTGCCAGATCAGCCGGCCGTTGTCGGCGGGCTCGAGGCCGTAGACCCAACCGGATTTCTGACCGACGACGAGACGTTCGCGGCCGTCGGCGAGCGCGACGAGCACGGCGGATGCGCCGATGTCCATGTCCTCGCCGGGGCAGCTGTCGGGCTGGCTGCGGCAATAAAGATTGAACTCGTCGCCCGCGGTGATCTGCCGCGACCACTCGATGGCGCCGTCGCCGAGCCGTAGTGCCACGACGGCATCGCTCATTGCAGTCTGCCCCGTGTAGTTGTTGCCCGTCGTGACGTAGAGCAGCCCGCGCGAGCTGTCGATCGTCGGCGCCGACCAGGTCGGCGCGCCCGACGGGCCGAAGCTCGCGACGCCGTCGGGACGCGTGCCAGTGCGTTGCGGCGTCTCGGTCACGAGCCAGGATTTCCAGACTTGCTGGCCGTCGGCAATGCGATAGGCAACGACGCTGCCGCGGAAGCTGCAGCACTCGTACGCGGAATTGAGCGGCCGGCTCTCTTCCCAGGACGCGACGGGCACGTAGACGATGCCTTCGTAGGCGACGACCGAGCCCGTGAGCTTGGTCGATTCGTGCGGCTCGGGGCGGGAGCGCCAGAGCAGCGCGCCTGATTCCGCGGCAACGGCGTAGAAGGCGCCGCTCTGGTCGCCGAAGAAGACGGCGTGGGCCGTCACCGCATTGTCGTCGCCGTCCCCGTCGATCGGCGCGACCGTCATCGCCGTGCGCACCGGACCGTCGGCCTGGAAGTGCCAGCGGATACAGCCCGTCGCCGCGTCGAGCGCGTAGATAGAACCGCCGGCGCTGCCGACGAAGAGATCGTCGCCGAGGATCGTCGGCGGCGCGAAAGCGTTGACGTCGCCGGCGAAGCCGAAGGCCCAGGCGAGCTCGAGATCGGGAATCTCGTTCGCAGTGAAACCGGGCTCGGGCTGATAGCGCCAGTTCGCTTCGCCGGGGCTCCAGCCGTTCCAGTCGCCGGGCGCGCCTTCCAGATCGACACGACGAGACGCGCAGAACGCTTCGGCCGGCGGCTCACGATCCTCACCCGGCACGCCGAGATACTCCGCGACGGCCTGACGATCTTCGCGATCAAGCATGTACGTCACGCTCATCATCGCGCCGAAATCCATCGTGCGGATGATGCGGTTGACGGACATCTGCTCGAGCACAGAGCGCGACGGCGCGCGGGAATCGGGCAGGTCATGGCAGCGCGCGCACTGCTCGGCGTAGATCGCGGCGCCGCGCTCCTGCGCGGCAGCGGTGCAGGCAATCAGGGTTGAGCACGCGAGCAGCGCGGGCCGCGCGAGTGCGCCGACTCTCGTCACGCGCGCGACACGCAATCCGCTCAGGATCCCCCGCATGCGGCCAGTATACTGAGGCGCGTCCATCTGGGACCCGACATGAACGAATTCCGCTACTGCCCCCGCTGCCGCAGCGAGCTCGCGTCCGAGGTCCGTGGCGGCCGGCCGCGCCAAGTCTGCAAGACCGAGGGCTGCCGGTTCGTCCACTGGGACAACCCCGTGCCCATCGTCGCGACGATCGTCGAGCGCGATGATGGCATCGTCCTCGTGAGGAGCCGCGGCGCGCCGCCGACCTGGTTCGGGCTCGTCGCGGGGTACCTCGAGCCCGGCGAGCGGCCGGAGGACGGTGCGGCGCGGGAGGTCGAGGAGGAGATCGGATTGCGCGGCACGAAACCCGAACTTGTCGGCATCGATCCTTTCGCGTTGCGCAATCAGATTCTTTTCACTTATTACATGCGTGTGCCGGCGGAAGAGATTCGGCTGTCCGCAGTAGAGCTCGACGAGTACCGCATCGTGCCCATCGAGAAGCTCGTGCCGTGGAATCGCGGGACGGGATTGGCCCTGTCGCGGTGGCTGGCGGCACGCGGGTTCCATCCGCCGCCAGTCGACTTCGGCAAGCACATGGGCTGAGCACCCGTCGCCGCCAGTGGAGATTCAGGCCGACAAATCCGCCGCCGCCGTTCGTCTAAAGGGAGCGAACACCGGCAGCGCAAAGATGGCGGCAACACAGTCCGATCGATTCGAGAAACTTGTCAGGCCTCACATGGCGGTCCTGTTCCGTGCTGCCTATCGGCTGGCGGGCAACCGGAGCGACGCCGAAGACCTGGTCCAGGACACCTTTGCCAGGGCCTGCGAGCGCCTCGACGAGATTGCCGGTTGCGAGCGGCCGGACCAGTGGTTGCTGCGTGTGCTCTACCACCGGTTCATCGACACGGCGAGACGTCGGCGCCGCTCGCCGGTTGGGGCACTCGACGATTCCGCGGAATCGGCGGCGCTTGCGAGCCAGGATCCCGGGCCGGAACAGCTGGCCGAGCGCGCCGAAAGCGAAGTCGCGTTTCATCGGGCCTGGCTCAGGCTCGAAACGGATCAACGGGCCTTGCTGTCGTTGCGCGCCGAGGGCTATGGCATGGCTGAAATCGAAGCGATCACCGGCATCGGGCGTGAGGTTCTGGGAGCGCGTCTGCACCGCGCGCGTCGCAGTTTACGCCGGCACCTCGAGGAGGACGCGATTAGGGACGCGCCGGCCGCAATCATCGGGAGTCAACGATGAACTGTCAGGATATTGGGCGAATTCTCAACGACGACGACATCGCAGCGTTGCGCCCTGCTGTGGTCAACAGCGCCCGCGAGCATCTCGCCACGTGTGACGAATGCGCGTGGGACTGGAAAGTCCATGAGCGTATGCTCGCGATGCCCCTGCCGGCGATCGGTGCCAAGCTACTGGCATGGCAACCCGCAGCTCGCGCGGGACACGCCAAGACAGCCGTGCGCAGACCGCGCGGCGGCTCTCTGATCATCGGGGCGCTGATTGCGATCGGGGCCGCGGCCGCCATGGTCGTCGGTGTCGGGCGTCTGCAGGACCGGCAACCTGCTGAATTGCCTGCCGACCAGCAAACATCGAGCGGTACCTCGCTGCGGGCTGAGCCGACGGGCGAGTCGTCCGAGATTGCGCTCTCCCTGCCGGACGCGCGGGACGCGTCAGTGACCGATGCACCCCAGCCTTTGTATGCCTATTCATTCACTGTCGTGCTCGCGCCGCCCAGCTATGAGAGGCAAGATGAATTGACGGAGAGAGCTGTCGGAAACATTCAATCGGCTCTGCTCGTAAGGCTGCGGTCGCTACCACATCTGCGCCTGATCGAGCCCGAGTCGTTCGATCCGTACCTCGAATCCAGCGGCTTTCCGCGCCGGCCCCTGCCCAGAGGAGTCGACTTCCTCGTGCAGGTGCAGAGACCACCCGGCATGGAGGAAATCGAAAACCTCGCGGGAATTAGAACCATCGACGTGCGTGTGCTATCAGCGGCAAGCAACAGGATTGCGAGCGGTCGAACATTCATGGACACCTCATCGCGAGCGAGCGCTGACGCTGCACGCGCTGCCGCCGATTCACTCTTCGAACAGGCGATCAACAGGACATTTCCTCCCCGGGACCTTTCTCGACTTGGCGAGATCCGAAATTACGCGCTCGACTCGACCCGCTCCGAGGACACGCGTTTCGAGCTCATTGACGAGCTCACGCAGTTTTCTCTTCGCTTCGCGATATTCGAAGAGAGCGTTCAGCAGCAAGTCGAACGCAGTATCGCCATAACGACGGCCGACATCGCGACGAATGCACCGGAGCCTGCCATCCGCGCGCGCAGCTGGCAGGCCGCCGCCGGACTGGCGGACTCCTACCTCGTGGCGCCGCTCACGGAGGCGCTGCTGCGTGACTCGAGCGACATCGTGCGACTCGAAGCCGCGAGACGCCTCGCACTGGACTTCGCCGCCGACCCTGCGGCGCGCGCGGCTCTCGATTTCTCTGCTCTGAATGACAGCGACCGGGCAGTGCGCCACTACGCCCGGTGGGCGAATACGGACGAATCAGGC
>Ga0315912_10000798_pt1 | contig 47114 bp, 34 predicted proteins | sample VfabasoilMG_FD_204469 | JGI IMG/M metagenome (GOLD analysis project Ga0315912, IMG submission 204469) | Garden soil microbial communities collected in Santa Monica, California, United States - V. faba soil | ecosystem: Environmental > Terrestrial > Soil > Garden | place: USA: California... | reverse complement strand
ACGCGACGTGCCGCGCAGGTCGGGGACGGCGGCCATGTTGGGACCACGCTTCTCGCCCGCGTCCTCGGCAGGAGCGCTCGGCGCAGGTTCTGGGGCGGGAGGCGGCGTCGCCTGCGGCATCGTGCTGGTGGCAGGGGGGGGCGTCTCGGGGCTGCCCTCTGGAGGATTTTCGGGGGCGCCCGTCTGGCCTTCTGCGGGCTGGGTCTCTGCGGGCGCGGGCACGCCTGGATCGCTCGGCGCAGGCTGCGCCGCCTCGCCGGGAGGAGTCTCTGCTTCGGGTGTCTCGGCCGCGGCAGGCGGCGCCTCTTGGCCCAATCCGGGGGAACTGAAGGCGAGTACCAGCAGCGCTGGCCCGAGCGTCACGAGCGGGACTGTTCGACTCTTCATGATTACCACCAGATGGTTCCGTACAAGGCAAGGAGATGCGCATCCGCGCGCTCCGAAGGATTGTTGAGCAAGCGCTCATCACCGTTGACGACGACCGCGTCGCCGAGCACGTAGCCGGAGTACTGCAGCGTGGCCGTGGCCTGGCTGCTCCAGCCGCTGCGAAACACGACCTTGGGCGTGATCACGCCGAAGGTCTGACCGCCCACGGCGAGATTCGGAAAGACGGCGTCCATGCGCATGGACAGCGCGAGATGCTTGAGCGGCAGGTACGCGACCTCGGTGCCGAACTTGAGCATGTCCGAGCTCGGGTTCAGCGTCCCCGCGTTCTCTTGATGTGCGAAGATGCCGAACAGCGCGACGGTCAGATCCGGCGCACCGCCGTAGAACGGCGTCGGATGCCGGAGGAGCCGCCCGAGGCTGAGCTCGTATTGCCCACCCACGAGCGTGAGCGAGCCATTCCCCACGCTGTCGTAGGTGAAGTAGCGCCGCACCAGATCGCGGCCCGGTCCGTTGTTGAGCACCTGCACCAGGTTCGAGACCGTCAGCGTGTTCTTGCCGATGACGTGCGAGCCGCCGACGTAGAGGTGCCCGAAGCGCTGCATCTTGAGCCGCGCGTCGAGTCCCAAAATGGTGAGCGAGCCGTCGAGCTTCTCTTCGTCCCCGAGGTAGAGCTCTTGGCCGGCGAGCTCGTCACCGCGGTCGTCCTGACTGAACGCATACACGGCGTGACCCGTCACCATCGCCTTGCCGTCGAAATCGAACGACAGGTGCCCGTGCGTCGCGTACGTGGAGCCTTCGATCACCGGCGCGTATTCGTTGCTCTGGTCGAGCACCAGATCCGATTCGGCCTTGTTGAAGTCACCCTTGACCGACGCTTCGGTGATGATGGTGACGTCGTTCTCGAACGGCAGAGTGACGGTGGCCGCCGCGCCCATGCCGTAAATCTGCGCGATCAAAGACACGCCGTAGGCGCCGGCGTGGTACTCGGACATGCCTCCGTAGCGCTCGTTGAACACACCCGCGTTCAGCCGCAGCCCGACGGGCCCAGTGCGCGGCGTGTACGTCAGGTATGCGTCGTAGAAGCCGAGCTTCGAGGGTGCCTGGAAGTAGCCCGCCGCTTCGTCGGATTGGGTCAAGCTCCACGCACCCAAGATCGCCGTGGCACGCACGACGTCGTTGCCGAACTCGAAGTTCATCTGAGCCCACGGCACGGGCACCGTGTTCGTGTGCTCGAACCAGCCGAATGCACCGCCGACGACCGCCGGGTCACCGTGCAGCGTGGTCGTGCGCTGCCCTACGGTGGCCTCGTCGCGCGTGCCGATGCCTGCGCGCAGACCCGCCTGCAGGTAGCCGTGAAAGTCGAACTGGAACTGGCGCGTCGGCACCGAGCCGCCGGCCGGTGGCGTCACCAGCCCGGGCACGACCACGGAGTTCTGGGGCAAGAGCGGGGACAGTCCGATTCCGCCTGAGCGCCGGTAGCCCGCTAGGTAACGCGCGTAGCGCTTGTCGTCGCCTCGTTCCTTGGCCGCCTGCTCCTCGGCTGCCTTCCGCTTGGCATCCTCTTCGGCGGTGAGCCACTCGGGATTGTCCTTGAACTCGGCGCCCTTCTTCTTTTCCTTGTCGGAGGCCGTCTCCTTCTTCGGCGCTTCCTCCTTCTCGTACTGCTTGGACAGCGGCGACTCCTGCTGAGCAGCCGCAAGCCGCGCCAGGCTCGAAGCCAGCACGAACCAGCGCGCACCACGCCAGCCCCACGCGTTCGGCCAGAGCAGACCGCGCCGCCCGCTCAAGGAGCCGCCTTCCGATAGAGGGCCAGGTCGTCGACCCAGAAGTCCCAACCGCCCATGCCGTACTCGAGCGACACCTGGCGCAGCTGAGACAGATCGAGCTCAGCCGAGACGTGTCCATAGCCGCGCTGCCGCATCTCCTCGAACGGCACCAGGAAGAGCTGCCAGTCCCCGTTCAGGATCGTGTAACCCCCGAATGGATCACATGCCTCTTGGAAGACATCGAGCGTGTTGTCTTCCTCGCACAGCGCTTCGCCCGTGTCGGGATCGAGGTAGGTCGCGTCCGTCTCCGGATCGAGCACGGACGCTCGCAGGACGGCGCGCGTGCCCCAGGCGATCCTCCCCCAAAACGCCACCCCGTCGTACGCGCTGGCGTCGAATCCTGCCCCGAGCTTGAAGCCGACCACGCCGCCCCACTGGTGGAACGCCTGCGTCTGGACGTGGAGCGCGTAGCGACCGCCACAGCGTCCGCCCGGAATGAGCTCGGCCGGAAGCGGCTTGTCGTAGTCGGTCGGATCCTGACTGCTCCTGCACCTGTCCTGACAGGCCAAGAGCTCGTCAGCCTCGAGATCGGCGCAATCCTCGCAGACTTCGTTGTTGGTGTAGGCGCTCGTGGCTGCTCCGAGCTCGAAATCGTCGAGCAAATACAGCTCGAGCCCGGCGCCCTCAGCGCAGTCAGTCGGCCTGCGCGGTCCCGTGTCCACGCCCGAAGCACCGTCAGCAGTGGCGCCAGCCGCGCCGGCCAGTCCGTCAGCCGAGCCGCTCGAGCCACCGCACCCACCCGCTCCAAACGCAGCCGAGAGCCCTAGCACGAGGCTTGCGGCGCACAGCGCGCGAGCCCGACCTTGGCGAGAAGCGAGTCGAGGGACCATCGCTCCTATTCGCACCCGACCAAGACCACGTCATCGAACGCGAAGTCGAAGTCGGCACCCGCGGTGGTGAACTGCCACTGCACCGCCAGGATCCCTCCGGTCGCCACGTGAGGAGCCCGATCGCCCCAGCCTGGCTGCTGCTCGAGCTCCTCGAAGAGAACCGTGTAGCGCTCCCAGCGCTCGCTCAGGTAGATGTCGGCGCCGAAGTCGTTGTAACAGTCACTACATCGATCGCCGGAGGGGTCCGTGTTCAAGTCGGGCGTCTTGAAGCGCACCAAGCCGGGCCCTTTTGCCCAAAATTGAATGCCCTTGGCCGCGGATAAGTCGAAGCCGCTCTTGGGATTGGAGAGCGCAAAGCCTACACCTGCGTAGATGCTCTTGCCCGACGCGGCGAGCTTGCCGCTGAGGTGTGCATGGTAGTGACTCTCCGGCAAGCCGCCCCCAGCGGGGCGTCCACCAGGAGCCATTTGGTAGGGTCCGCGGGGCTCGATGGTGGAGCCTTCGGTATCGACGAAGGTGAACCAGTAGCCGTCGCGCCCGTCGACCTTGATCACTTGGCCGTTGTTGTCCTCGCCATCGTCGAGCATCCCGCTTTCGCACGGAGCCAGCGAGCGCTTCTTCGCGGTCGGCGTCACGCCGTACTGAGCGGGCGGCGCCGTGATGCAGCCGAGGGGCACTATCCCGATGCCGAGGCTGCCCACGCAAAGCAAGAAGGCCAAGGCCGGAGCGCGTGTCGATGGGGGAGCAGCAGCCATGGGATCGGGGGTTCCCTCCTCGGAGAGCGCGGTGCTGAAACGCTTTAGTGAGAGCGCCGAAACCTGTCAACGCTCGAGGCCGAGACCCGCACACCGAGCCAAACCGGCGTTGCCGGAGGGAGGGCACTATGGTTTAAGCGCTTTAGTGACGCCTGTCCTCCGCGTTCCGAGCCTCCTGCTCCTCTCCGCTGCCTGCTCGGGCTGTGCGCTCAAGACGAGCCACCCTGTGGCCGCCCCCGAGAGCGAGGTGAAGTACATGGACACGACCGACCGCTTCGAGCCGATCGAGGTGACGCGGACGACCGAGCCGAGCCCCTACTTCGTCAAAGACGGACAACCCTTCTGCTTCGCTGGCACCAACAACTACTACCTCATCTACAAGTCCAAGCAGGCCGTCCTCGACGTCCTGGACGTGGCGGTGAAGATGAAGCTCGGCGTGCTGCGCTTGTGGGCGTACCTCGACCGTGGCTCCCTCGACGGCACGATGCCGAACATTCGCGAGCCCGGGCACAAGGAAGGCTTCTACTTCCAGTACTGGGATCCAGTAGCGGGTCGCCCGGCCTACAACGACGGTGCCGACGGGCTCGAGCGCCTCGACTGGCTGCTCGTCGAATCGCGAAAGCGTGGCATTGCGCTGACGCTCGTGCTCACCAACAACTGGCGCGACTTCGGCGGTATGGATCAGTACCTGCTTTGGTACGGCCTCTCAAAGCACCACGAGTTCTACACCAATGATCGCGTGCGCGCGGCGTTCAAGGATTGGCTAGCGCACGTCGTCACGCGGGTAAACTCCATCGACGGCATGCGCTACATCGATGACCCAGCCATTTTTGCCTGGGAGCTGGCCAACGAGCCGCGCACCATCAACTACGAGAGCTACGACAGCCCGGACGGCTGGGACAAGACGACGATCACGCGCTGGGCAGACGAGATGAGCACTTTCGTCAAGTCGCTCGATCCGAACCACATGGTGGCAGTCGGTGACGAGGGCTTCTTGGACGGCGGCCGCAATAACTGGGCGTACGAGGCTCCCTACGGCGTAGACAACGAAGCCTTTACTCGCTTAGCCAACGTCGACTTCGGTACCTATCACCTGTATCCGGATCATTGGGGGCTCGGTCATCGCTTCGGAAACGACTGGATCGAGGACCACATCGCCGTTTCGCGCCGGGTGGACAAGCCCATGGTGCTCGAAGAGTACGGCATCCATGTGCGCCGCAAGGAGGAGACGTCGGGCCCGATCGTCCACGGCTGGGATAGGCGCAAGGTGGCGTACCTGAACTGGAACAACCTGGTGCTCGATCGCGGTGGGCAGGCGTCGATGTTCTGGATCCTCTCCGGCCTGGAAGAACCAGGGCGGCTCTACCCCGACTACGATCACTTCACCGTCTACGACGGCGACGAGACGTTCGACCTGCTCCGCGGCTATGCGGAGCGCATGCCCACCGCCGCTGCCGCCTGCGCCCTGGCCGCTGGCCACGATCATGGGCCAAAGAGCCCGTTCATCGGTTGGCGCCGGGCGCCCAAGGCGCCGGGCCCGGTCGTCAGCGACTAGGATCGAAGCCAAGGCGCGGCTAGGACCGCATGGAGCCTACTCCGCCCGTAGGCAGCCCAATGCCGAAATCCAAGAGCCCCCCAAGTCAGAAGAGCCCGAAGAAGGCAGCGCCCAGCTCGTCCAAAGGCAGCCCGCCCAAGCGGCGCATCACGATCAAGAGCGTCGCCGAGCAAGCCGGGGTCAGCATTGCCACGGTGAGCTTCGTGCTCAACAACCGTCCGGGCCAGGTCATCTCGGAGCCGGTGCGCAAGCGTGTGCTCGAAGCTGCCCGGAGCTTGAAGTACGCACCCAGCGCGGCTGCAGCCGGACTCGCGCGCAAGCAAACGGCCAACGTGGCCATTCTCTTCTACCGCAACGACCACCTGATCACGAACCAGCTCTACTCCTTCGTCGTGCAGGGCGCGATCAAGGAAGCCAGCGAGCGCGAGTTCAACGTGCTCTTTTCGTTCGCCCACGACGAGTATCAATCGTTCGAGCAATTGCCGAAGGTGGTGCGCGAGAAGAACGCCGAAGGCGTGCTTTTCATCCAGGACGTGTCCGAGCCCCTGTTTGCCGAGCTCACGGGGCGCGGCATCGCCGTCACTGCGGTCGACAGCCATCCTCCCGTCCAGGACCTCGACGCCATCTACGTCGACAACGATGCTGGAGCTCGCATTGCCTGCGGGCACCTCTTGGACCTCGGGCACCGCGAGGTGGCCTTCCTGCGCGCCGCTGCGGACCGACCCAGCATCGCCGCCCGCAGCGCCGCCTTCCAGAGCGAGCTCAGCCGTCGCGGCGTACGAGTCAAGCGGCCCTTCATCGAGGCCAGCGAGATCACTTTCCAAGCGGGCTACGCCGCAGCCCTCTCAGCGCTCTCCGAACGACCCGAGCTCAGCGGTATTGCGTGCGCGAACGACGAGCTCGCAGCCGGCGTCATCCGCGCTGGACACGAGCTCGGTCGCCGCATTCCGGACGACCTCTCGGTCGTCGGCTTCGACGACATTCACATGGCGCGCTACCTGGATCCGCCCCTCACTACAGTGCGCTACGACAAGGAGGCCCTGGGTCGCAAAGCCATGGCCCGCTTGATCGAACGCGTGCAGGGGCGCGAGCCCGCGCCGGATGCGCCCATCGGCGTGGAGCTGGTCGTGCGCCTGTCGACCGGCCCAGTGCGAGCCAGCGCGAAAGTCCGCCCCGTCTGAGCTTCAGTCGGCGCCGCCCGCGCCGCCGTCTCCAGATCCGAGGGGCGCGCGGTAGAGCGCGATGTCGTCGACCCAGACGTCCCAATCGCCTCGATCAGCCGCCCAATTGAAGCCCAGGATCTCACTCACCAAGAGCTCCTCCGTCGGCACGCCGAAGCCGCGCTGGCGCAATTTGTCGAACGGAATGGCAAAGAAGCGCCACTCCTCGTCGAGCCCAACACCAGTGCCGTAAGCGTCGCACTTCTCCGTCAGCACCTCGCTGCTGGAATCGCAGTGCCCGCCCTTGTCTTCGGTGTAGGGATCGAACACCGAAAAGAACATTGAACGACCGGAGACAGCCCCGCGCCGTGCCCAGAACGATACTCCGTCCCACTCCGTGAGATCGTGCGCGCCGTCGCGGAAGTTGAAGCCGAACACCATGCCCCACTCCGTGAGGCCTGCACCCGTCATGCGGAACGCACGCTGGCTCACCCCGCAACGTCCGCCGACGATGTCGCTGGCGGCCGGGGACTTCGATCCTACTGGTGGGTCCACCGTCGAACCCTCACTGCCATCTGCGTTGGTGTAAAAGTCGGTTGCGATCCCCTTCTCGAAGTCTTGAAGCACGGAGAGCTCGAGGCCCTCCGCCGCGCGGCACGAGAACGGATCGGTGCCCGGCTCCGGCCCAGCATCGGGAGCCGGTCTGGGGCCGGACGCATCGCCACCGCAGCCCGCAAAGAGGACACTTCCGGCGAAGGCAAGGTGCACCGGCGCGGCTCGGTGAAAGGAAACGAACACTGGCTTAAGCGGTTTAGTAGACCAGCCGCTGGACCCACGCAACCGGCGCGGGCGGCGTGAGGTCGGAGCCGCTGGGCTCGCTCGCTAGACCTTGCTCGCTAGGGCTTGGCCTTGGGCGCGGCTGAGGCGCGGGCCGAGCTCCCACCCGCAGCGGAGGAAGGTGCAGAGGCGGCGCCGGCAGGTGCCTGGGCCCTATCGGCGGGCACCTCGGCGCTGCTGCCTCCTTCGATCTGCACGCGGGCGGCGGCAAGGCTCGGCACAGGGGCTGGCTGCTTCGCCGCGGTGCTCGCCCCTGGTGGCTTCGCGGCATCGGGGCTCGCCGGGGCTGGGGCGACAGCGACCGCGCTCGGGGGGACCGCTGCTGCGGGATCGGGTTCGGCTGGCTTGACTGCATCGGCAGCGCTCAAGATGCGAGAGCTACCCGCACTGGCGAAGCGCACATTGAACTCGAGCAGCGCCTCGACGCCGTGCGAGTGCAGCTCGGCCACCGTCCAGCACAGGCGTGCGTCCGGCAGGTGCCAGGACTCGGTCACGCGCTCCCCGCTCTCCCGGTAGGCCGTGAAGTAGCAGTTGTCCTTGGCCGCCACCTGCATCGGCGCCATCTCTTCCTCCGGCGTGAGCAAGGCGCAAACACTGTCGAGCGGGGCGAGCTCGTAGGCGAAGTACGTGTCCTCGAAGTGCGACGTGGACAGCTTGCGAAAAGCAGCGCCTCCGCTCGCATGCACCACATCCATCGCCGAAGCGCTCGCGCTTCCCTTGAGCTTCTGCAAGTACTCGGCCTTGCCCGATCCACGAATGAGCCGCATGACGTAGTAGCCGCCGCAGCTGCCCGAGAGCGTTCCCCCAGCGCAACAGGCTGACTCCGCGCGATACTTCAGGTCCGTTGGCCCGAGCTCGAGGTAGCCCGTGATGCGTACCTCGTAGGCGACGTGAGTGGTCGACGCGCCTTCCGCCTTGCCACCCACCGGTCCGTACTTGGCACCAACGCTGGCCGTGAAATCACGCGACACCACAATCGAGAGTGTCTGATCCGTAGGCACGAAACGCTCGGCGCCAATCATCGCGCGCCGATGTGGATCGATGCTGAGGCCTTCCGCGCTGAGCGCGTGCCCAAGCAGCCCAGCAGCCTCCCGCGTGGTCCAGGTCATCATGACCACGTCGCCCAGGCCCAAGTCCGCATCAGCCGCAGCCAGATCCGAGGGCGTCTTGGCGGCGCCGCACGCGCTCAATGCGAGCAGGCACGGCGCGAGCAGACCCGCTGCGAGCAGGCGCACGATGCGGTCGCGCATCGACCAGGGAGCGAGGGCCGCTCTACGCATTTCCGTCGTCATTGCTTGCTGCTCTCGAGGATCGCGGGCGCCATCGAAGGCGACCGAAGAATCAGCCTAGCTGAGGAAGCATCGTGCGAGAACCAGAGAATCATCTCGCTCACATCGGGCCATCTCGCGGCGCTCGCGAGGCCACACCGCGAGGCCACACCGCGAGGCCAGACCGCGAGGCCAGACGAGGCGCATTTCGTGTGCTCTCGCCGAACGTGGATTGCACTGTGAGGAGGTGCCCGCCGTTGTAGGTGGACCTCCGTTTCGGATCTTTCGGAGCCGCGCCTGATTCTTGTTTCCTCTGCCAGTGAGATGTCCCACCATGTCCTCTGGGCTGCCCGCCCATCGAGATCGGGGACGAGTGATGGACGAGGACATCCGAAAGAGGCCGGGATGGGCCTTCCTCGCAACTGCGGTCGTTCTCACGACACTCGGCTGTGAAGACGCGGTCGTCCCGCCGGCGGACGGCGGGAGCACCGACAGCGGTAGCGGCGGGACAATAGCGACGGATGGCGGAACGGGCGGAAGCACGACGACGGACGGCAGCTCGATACCGACGGATCCGGACGAGCTCCGCGCCGCGTGCGACGCGAGCGGGGACACGCTCTCGCTCGGCCTGACCAAGCTACGCCGTCTGACCAAGCGTCAGATCAACGCGACGCTGCGCGACCTGCTCGGCATCGAGGAGGATGCCGCCGCCGGGCTTGCACCGGACGAGCATCTGGGACCGTTCGAGAACAACGCGATCACTCCGATCACCTCGCTCTTGGTCGAGCAGCACCAGGAGCTGGCCAAGGCCGTCGCGGCAAGCACCCTGGGCCGCCAGGACGAGATCACGGGCTGCAGCTTGGAGAGTGAAGGCGCAACCTGCGCCGCCAGCTTCATCGAAGAGTTTGGCCGCCGGGCGTTCCGCCGGCCGCTCAGCGCGGAAGAAGTCGCTGGCTTCGTCGAATTGTACGAGCTCGGTGAGTCCGGGGTCGACGCTCAGAATGGCTTTCGCCTGCTGATGGAGGGCTTCCTCCAATCTCCGTCGTTTCTCTACCACGTCGACGTGCCAGCGAGTGGCCAGGTGAGCACCGCACCGGAAGCCGCCGAGCAGTACACGCTCGCGTCCCGACTGTCCTACTTCCTCTGGAACTCGATGCCCGACGACGCGCTCTTGGACCAGGCGGAGGCGGAAGCGCTGGCAGACCCAAGCGCACTCGAAGCGGAGATCACGCGCATGCTAGCCGACGACAAGGCAGCAGAGGCTATCGCGCTCTTCCACGAAAGCTGGCTCGAGGTCGCCGACCTCAGGAACCGCAGCAAGGACGGCGACCTCTTCCCGAGCTACGACGATGCCCTCGCAAGCGCCATGCTGGCGGAGACGGGGCGCTTCTCCGATCAGGTGATTCGCGCCGGCGACGGCCTGCTCACGACACTGCTCACGGCCGACTTCACCTATCCCGAAGGCCCTCTCTTCGAGCTCTACGGGCTGACCGAGCCGGCCGAGTTCGCCGTGGGAGATCAGGTGTCGGTGGCGAGCACGGAGCGCTCCGGCATCTTCACCCAGCCTGCCTTTTTGACTCGGCACGCCCACGCCAACCAGACGTCCCCGGTGCACCGCGGCATCATCATCCGCGAGAACCTGCTCTGCCAAACCATGCAGCCGCCACCGCCCGGCGTGGACAACGTCGTGCCCGAGCCCAACGAGGCCACCACGACGCGCGAGCGCATCCTTCAGCATCAGACCGACTCGAGCTGCGCCAACTGCCACAGCCTCATCGATCCACTGGGTCTCGCCTTCGAGCATTTCGATGCCATCGGCGCCTATCGCACGGAAGACGGGCTCGGTGCGGTGGATGCGAGCGGCGAGTTCACGAACACGCGTGACGACCTCGAGGGGACCTTCACCGACGCAGCCGGCATGATGGCCATGATGGCGGCGGCGTCCGAGGTCCAAGATTGCGTGGCCAATCAATGGTTCCGCTTCGCTCTCGGCCGCATGGAGAGCCTCGACGATGCCTGCTCGCTCGTCGACCTGCACGACGGGTTCGTCGCCTCGGGCGGCAACATCAAGACGCTTCTTTTCCTGATCGCCCAGAGCGACGCCTTCACCCACGTTCGCTCCACTGCCGGTGCGCCCTGAATCGTGCACCAACCCCCGCCATGACCCGCCGACGCATTCTCGCACCCTTCACTGCCCAGAGACGCGGCCCCATCATCGGGCTGTCGCGCCGCAGCATGCTCCAGGCGCTCGGACTCGGAGCGGCGGCGGGACCCCTCTTGCCCTTGATGAATGCGTCCGGCCAGGGCACTGACGGCAGCCCACCCAAGCGCTTACTCCTCGTCTTCACTCCGGACGGCGCAGCCGCGCTGGACTGGAACGAGCGCATCGACTGGCGCCCCACCGGCCCCGCGAACGATTATGCCTTCCACTACATCCACGAGCCGCTCACGCCGATGAAGCCGAAAATTTCGGTGCCGTGGGGCCTGACGCTCACTGCAGGCGGCGCTGGCGAAGCGCACGCCTACGGCATGGCCGGGCTGTGGACGGCTGCGACCCTCAACGGTCCGAGCGCCGAAGCCGACTTCGACGGCGGCAATGGCAACCGCACCGGTTGGGGCAGCGGAGCCTCCGTCGATCAACTCGTCGCGCAAGCCTCGGGCCCCAACCTGCCGTACGCGCTGGCCACCGACGCTGCGAGCCCGGAGACCCCGTATCGCACCGTGGAGCTGGCCGTCCAACCAGGAGACCCCACCAGCACCACCCGCATGATCTACTCGGCGCCCGATACACCGGTGTTCCCCGAGGCCAATCCGAAGGCCGCGTTCGATCGCCTGTTCGCAGGTGTCGTGCCGTCTGGCGAAGAGGGCACGGCGGACCCGAATGCCGAGCGCATCAAGACCGAGCAAGGCGCCATCGTGGACCTACTCCAAGGGGATCTCGCTCGCATCCGCACCAAGGTCGGCTCCGAAGACTACGCCAAGCTCGACGCGCACCTGGAAGGCCTCTTGGCCCTCGAGCAGAAGCTGAACGCCGCGCCGCCGGGATCCGGCTCGGAGAGCTGCTCCGTTCCGGGCGAGCCGCCGGAAGCTGGTGAGTGGAACGGGCCGCCGTACGACGAGCTCATTGCGCCCACGATGGACCTCACGGCGCACATGCTCGCCTGCGACGTGACCCGCGTCGCCAGCCTGCAGCTGAGCTACGGCTTCTCCAACGTCACGCACACCTGGCTCGGTCACGACACGGCTCATCACACCATGAGTCACGACGAGACCGACCGTCGCCAAGAGCTGCAGGACATCGACAACTGGTACTCGCAGCAGATCCTTTACCTCTTGCAGAAGCTCGATTCGTTCGCGGAAGGCGACGGCACGATGCTCGACAACACCTTGGTCGTCTGGGGTCGAGAGCTCGGCAGCACGGCGCACCGGATGGAGCGCTCGCCGCTCGTCATCGCCGGCGGCAAGAACCTCGGGGTGGCGCAGGCCATGGCCTTCGACTTCGACGGTCAGGAGCACGCCAAGCTGCTGGTATCGATCGCGAACATCATGGGCCTCGAGATCAACTCCATGGGCAATCGCGTGCCCGACTCGGGCGGCCTCGCCGGTATCTTGGTGTGACCGCCTGCGAGAATGGTTTGAGCTTTCGCCCTTCTCGCGCTAGCTCCGGCGGCGCGTGGACCCAGTTTCGACGACGACCCGGCCGATCGCCTACCTGGCGACGGCGATCCCGTCGCTGAGCGAAACCTTCGTCTACCGAGAGATCCGCAAGCTGCGCGACCTGGGCTGGCCGGTCACGGTCGCAAGCCTCTATCCGTACGATGCTGCGCTGGAGAAGGACTTCTCGGACCTGACGACCGGCTCAATCACGATCAACCAGGCGAAGAACATCCCTCTGCTCCTGCTCGAGTGTCTTCTCCACCCCTGGTCGACCCTACGCACGCTGCTCGGTGCCGCCAAGGACGCCCTCGTACCCGGCGAGCCGATGTCCACCCTGCAGCGTGCGAAGCTGATCTTTCAAGCCCTGTCGGGCATTTACCTGGCAGGTCGGCTGCGCAAGGCCCAAGTACGGCATCTTCATTGCCACTTCGCGCACGCCCCAACCTCGGTGGGCATGTACGCGGCGCGGCAGCTGGGCATCCCGTTCAGCTTCACCGGCCATGCCAACGACCTCTTCCAACGGCGGGCACTGCTCCGGCGCAAGCTCGAGCGGGCGGCGTTCGTCGCCTGCATCAGCCGTTGGCATCGGCAATTCTACACCGCCATCGTGCCGGAAGAGGCCGAGCGCTACCAAGTGGTGCGCTGCGGAATCGACGTGGACGCCTGGACTCCCAGGGCCGTTTCACCGGCTGCCGACCGACCACTGCGCCTGCTCAGCGTGGCCCGTCTGGTGGAAAAGAAGGGGATCGACACGCTGGTCCGCGCGGTGGCCGCGGCCGGGCGCGAGGTCGAAGCCACCATTGCCGGCGATGGACCGGAACGCGAGCGCCTGCATGCGTTGGCCCAGGAGCTCGGTTGCTCCGAGCGTGTGCGCTTCCTGGGCTCCGTGCCGAACGAACGAGTGCGCCAGCTGATGGGCGAGACGGATGCGTTCGTGCTTCCCTGCCGCGTCGACTCCCAGGGTGATCAGGACGGCATCCCGGTCGTGCTGATGGAGGCCATGGCGTGCGGCCTACCGGTGATCTGTGGCGACTTGCCGACCATTCGCGAGCTGATCGACGACGACGACAGCGGCCGCCTGGTGCCGAGCGGGGACGCTGGGGCGCTTTCGGCCTGCTTCGATGGCCTGACGGACGAGGCGCGCGCCCGGCTGAGCCAAAACGGGCGGGCCAAGGTGGATCGCGAGTTCAGCCTGGCGGTCAACATAGCCATCCTGGAAAAACTCATCCGTCATTGAGCCCCTGCGGTTGGTCAGCGGCCGGCTTGGTTAACGCAGTGTGTCCAACTGATGAGCGGCCTGGATCGAGGCCCCGAATTCGGCCCGGGCGCCGGTATGCACTTGTGTGGCCTTATCGGATATAGTGCGCGCTATGTCACCAGGCCGCCCGCTCGTGGCTCTCGTCGTCGCGTGTGCTGGCTGGCTCGTAAGCCCGTCGGCCGGAGCTGAAGTCGTCGACACCACGACCAAGGCGGCCGCGCGCGATCTGGGGACGGAAGGTGTGGAAGCGTACCTGGCTGGGGACTTCCAGACCGCGCTCCAGAAGATTGGACGCGCGTACGACGCGCTCCCCGTCCCCAGCCTCGGCCTCTGGTCCGCTCGCGCGATGGAGCAGTGCGGGCTCTTGGTCGAAGCGCAAGAGCGCTATCTGGAAACCACTCGACTCGAAGTGACCGACGGCATGGACCGCGCGGTGCAGACCCAGGCGCGCGAAGACGCGGCTCGAGAACGGGCGCTGCTCGTTCCGAGAATTCCCAAGGTGACCGTTTCGGTGCAGGGAGCGCCGGCCGAGGGTCTTTCGGTTCTCGTCGACGGCAAGTCGGTTCCCCCATCGCTGGTCGGAACTCCGCTCCCCACCAACCCTGGCGAGCTCATCGTCGTCGCTACGTCCGGTGGCCGTCGGGTGGAGCGCTCGCTCACCATCGCCGAGGGACAGAGCATCGTCGTCCTGCTCAGCTTCGAGGCCGAGGCGCCCCTGATCGCGGTCGCGCAGGCGGAGCCGGAGCCGGAGCCGGCCGCGCCCTACGTGAAGCCCACGCCTGCGGCACCAAGCGACGTCCGGCGCGGCTCGTGGCAACCGGTTGCCGGTTGGGTGGGCGTTGGGGTGGGCGGCGGCCTCTTGGCGATGGGCTTGATCACGGGCCTCATGGCTCAGAGTCAGTACGACAGTCTGGATTGCGACGCCGCCGGCAGCTGCGCCTCCGATACCGATCTGGGAGCGGTCAACTCGGTCAACACGCTGCGCACGGTTTCCGTGGTCGGATTCACGAGCGGTGGGATCGTCACCGCCGCGGGTGTGAGCTTGCTCCTGATCCCAATCTTCTCGTCGAGCTCCTCGAGCGCGGCACTTCAGCTCGGCGCCCCACTCTCGGGCCTCGTAGGAACGTTCTGATCCATGCGCTGGCCCGCACGCTTTGCCTTGTTGACCCTTGCCTGTGCAGCCTCTTGCACCGTGCCGCATCTCACGATCGTTCCCGACGATGGTTCCGGTGGAGGCAACTTGGGCGGGGACGGCCCTGACGGTGGAGGCAATGCGGTGGGTGGCGACCACCCCGGCGGCGGAGCGCCTGGCTCGGGGGGCAACTCCGACAGCGACGGCGGGACGGGAGGCGACGGGGACACCGGTGGCACGGATGCCGGCGGCACGAGCGGCAGCGGTGGCGACGAATCGGGTGGGGCGACGGGCAGCGGTGGCGCTGCACCTGGATCGGGTGGAACTGGGTCAGGCGGCGGCGCCGGCAGCGGCGGTGGGCCGGGGTCGGGCGGAACTGGGTCGGGCGGCACTGGCTCTGGGGGCATGGGCGGTAGCGGTGGCGGGCCCTCGTCGGGCGGCTCGAGCTCCGGCGGCGGCCCGAGCAGTGGCGGCGGGGGCTCGGGCGGGAGCCCACCCGAGCCGAACTGCGCCAACCTGGATCCCACCTGCGGCGACGAAGGGGACGACGACTGCTGCAGCAGCCTGCCGGTGACGGGCGCCACCTACTATCGCGGGCCCGATGCGGTCACGACCTACCCGGCGACGATCTCGAACTTCGTGCTCGACAAGTACGAGGTCACGGTCGGGCGTTTCCGTCCCTTCGTCGAGGCCGTGGTCGGTGGATGGCTCCCCACACCGGGGTCTGGCAAACACGGCCACCTGTTCGCCGGTGACGGCCTGCTGACGCGCAATGGCTCGACCCACGAGCCCGGGTGGATCATCAGCTGGAGCGTCGGCGACCCCGACCACGGCATGTACACAGGTTCAGGCGCGAGAGAGGCTTGGGAGCTCTCCTTGGCCTGCGATGAGACCGTCGGGGCCCTGCCCACGTGGACGACGGAGCCCGGACTCAACGAATCACTGCCCATCAACTGCATCACCTGGTACCAGGCCTACGCCTTCTGCATCTGGGATGGCGGCTTCCTGCCGTCGGAAGCGGAGTGGGAGTACGCCGCCGCGGGAGGTGCTTTGGATCGCCTCTACCCGTGGGGCCCCGAGGATCCCAGCGTGGACCTCACACGGGCCGTCACCAACTGCATGGGCAACGGCAATCAGAGCGACTGCGTGCTCAGCGACATCTTGCCCGTGGGCAGTCGTCCCAATGGCAACGGGATCTTCGGGCACTCCGACCTGAGTGGGAATCAGTGGGAGTGGATCCTCGACCTGAACGCCGCGGGAGGGGGCATGATCCAATACCACACGGAGTGCCTCGACTGCGTCGATCTCTCGAGCGGGACCCTGCGCGGACGGCGAGGCTCCGACTACGAAGGACCGCACAGCGACGGCACGTCGGTGAAGCGCAGCTTCACGCAGCCGTCGTCCAACTACCACAAGATCGGCGTGCGCTGCGCGCGCTCACCCTGACACTCGGCCAATCGACTTTGTGAGTCCGTCAGAGGACGACGCGCAAGGCCGGCAGGTACTTGCGGACGAGGTAAACGCCCGCCAGTGCTACCAGGTACGCCGCCACCACCGCCGGGTAGCCGAAGCGCACCAAAAGCGGCCAGCAGATGGTGAACCACGCCACGTGCACCAGGTAGACACCCATCACGCAGCGAGAAAGTCCTTCGACGTCGAAGCGCGCGGGCAAGCGCGGACCCAGCCAGTTCGCTAGGAGCACCAAGGCCACACCGAGCACGTACGGAACGCTGACCCCGGGAACGTTGGCGGTACCCACGAAGGCAACGGCAGACAGCACCGGCAAGAGGACCAGGTACGCCTTCGGCACTCGGCTGGCGAGGCCGAGGGTGATGCCGACGAAGACCATCGGCGTGGCATGCACCCACCGGCCCCACGGCGGCGTGAGGTCCCAGGCGCGCCAGAAGCCCACGGTCATGAGCGAAAGCACGGCCAGGATGCCGGCCACCAAGAGCGCAACGGGCTGGCTGATGCGCCCCTTGAGTTGGCTCAGCGAAACCAGAGCCACGAAGATGAACGGCAAGAACCAGAGGTGCGGTGCCGGCCCCTCGAAAATGGCGGAAACGAGGTTCCGCGAGGCGCGGAACACGGATCGACCTTCCGCCACGCGCAGGGCGGCATAGATGCAAAACCAGACGGCCCAGGGCAAAAGCAAAGTCTTCGCCAGCAGCCGGGGCGTGCGCCGCCTTTCCCAGTTGTACTGCACGTCGACCAACGGGGAGAGCACGACGAATGCGGCCAAGCCCGCGTATGCGATGTCGGATCCGGGCACTGGCGCGTGGAAAGCGAGGACGCCAAACACGGCCAGCAGCCGAAGGAGCTCGATGGCCTGATTCCGCCGCACGGAACCACCAGGGCTCGGGGGCGAAGCCGCGGGGCTCCCCGCCGGCGCAGAACTACCACCGCCTTGGGGCGAAGAACCCGCGGGGCTCCCCGAAGCCTCGACAGGGCTCTCGGGCAAGGCAGCCGCGGGGCTCCCCGCTGGCGCAGAACGAGCACCGCCTTGGGGCGAAGAACCCGCGGGGCTCCCCGAAGCCTCGACAGGGCTCTCGGGCAAGGCAGCCGCGGGGCTCCCCGCGGGCGCAGAATGAGCACCGCCTTGGGGCACAGAAGCCGCGGGGCTCCGGGCCCCCGCTGGCGATGAAGCAGCCTGCTGCATAGGGCGGTGCGACTCCGACTGGTGGCGAGGACGAACGGACGGCGCAGTTTTCGCGGCCGCACGGTTCGGTGTCAAGGCGCACGCTCGCGCTTCCCGAGCGCCCGGCCGATCGGGTATTCTGCGCCCGACATGGCTCTCAGCTATCTGGATCTCGTGGACTTGGTGGAAGGCGCACGGGGCACCGATGTGCGCGCGTGGCTGAGGGACAACAGCCAGGACATCAAGGCCAGAGTCGAGAAGGCGGGCGCCGTGCTCCTGCGCGGCTTTGATGCGACCGATCCGGAGATTGCCGGCAAGGCTCTCCAAACCCTTTCCGACGAGCTGCTCGAGGATGCGTTCTGGTCGACGCCTCGAACCGGAGTTTCGGGCAAGACCTTCACGGCCACGGAGTACCCGGGGCCGCGGACCATCGCGCTGCACAGCGAGATGGCGTACATGAACACATTTCCGCGCTTCCTCTGCTTCCACTCCATTCGCGTGGCCGAAGCCGGCGGGGAAACGACACTTGGCCCGCTGGACCGAATCAGCAAGGCCCTCGGCGACGTGCTGCCCAAGTTCGAGGGTGGTGTGAAGTACGTGCGCAACTACCACCCGGGCGTCGACATCCCGTGGCAGCAGGCATTTCGCGTGAAAACCCAAGGCGAGGCCGAGGCCATTGCCCGCAAGATGGGCATGCAGATGCAGTGGCTCGACGGCGGCTCGCTGCGCACGACCCACACGGCGCAAGGCGTCGCCACCGCCGAGGACGGCTCCAACCTCTGGTTCAATCAGAGCCACGTGTTCCACGCATCGAACTTGAGCGCCAAGGAGCGCGCCGCCATGTCCGAGATTTTCGGCGAGGACGGGCTGCCTCGAAACGCGACCTTCTCGAACGGCACCCCCATTCCCGACGAGATGATCGTCCAGATCCACACGGCGCTCGAAGACAACACGGCGGGAGTCGAGTGGCAGAGCGGTGATGTCCTGTTCGTCGACAACATGCGCTTCATGCACGGCCGCCGTCCCTTCTCTGGGGAACGCAAGGTGCACGTGGCGATGGCTCAGGCCCAGGCGATTCCGAAGCGGATCCCGCCGTTCCAGGCCAAGAGCGGCATCCGCAGCAAGCTATTTGGCCTCTTTGGGCAGCCAAAAGCCAGCTGACGAGTCGGTGGTCACGAGCTCGGCGCGCCGGACGCTCAGGGCGCGCCGTGGCCAAACAGCGCGAGCACGACGCTCGCGGCAAGCGCAACGAGCACGAGGGGAGCCTCACGCCAAAGGCTCAGGCGAACCGTCCTTCTGGCGAAGTGCCAAGTGAACGGCAGGGCAAAGAGCTGAATCATCGCCACGAACAGAATGGCGACGTCGGCTCCGCCAAGATGAAACGAAAGGGGAACGCCGAGCAGGATGGCGACGCCTGGCACCACCGTGACCACGGTGTAGCGGCGACTGTCGCCACCCGACAAGATGATGACGTTGAGCATCACGAACGGAACGAAGAAGAGGCCGACGACCGTCAGCTGCACGTAGCGAGCCACCCCGTGATAGCTGCTCGCATAGAGCGCCTCGAAGAACGCCTCGCTGCCGAAGTAGGCCACGACGACGGCGGCCACGGTGGCCACGTCGAGCCACGCGCGAAGGCGATAGTAGATTCTGGTCCGATCACGCGGCCGCTCGCGCGCAACTTCGGAGAACAGCGGGTAACCTACCTTCTGGATCGGCTGCTGCACGATCTGCTTCATGGACGCCACCCACATGGCTCCGATCGCGTACAAGCTGAAGGTCGTCTGGTCCATGTAGTAGCCCAGGATCATCTCCCCACCGCGATTGATCAAAAATCCGAAGATCGAAGCCACCACCAGCCAGCGGCCATAGCCGAGGATCTCGCGGAAGTGGTCCTTGTGGACACCGAGGCTGACGCGCGGCCCATCGATCCAGAGGTGGGAGCCGATGGTCTTCACCAAGCCGCCAAACGCCGTGCCGACGACGAGTGAGTGAGCGCCGAAATCCAACATCGCCAGCACGACGATCGCGGCCACGGTCGCGACCTGGGAGATGAGGTCGAGCCGGATCACCGGCACCATGTCCAAATCCCGCTCCTTCAGGATCAGGCGCAGCGAGGTGAAGCCATTGGCTGCCTGCGAGGCCGCCAGAATCAGGAGAAACGAGGGCAGGCGCGGATCGGAATACACGGATGCTGCCGGGAAAAGGCCCAGCATCCGCGCGCCGAGCACCCCGAGCGCAGCCACCGCGATGAGCAGGGCGAGACCGGTGCTGCGAATGATCTGAACCGTGAAAGCAGTCCCCAAGAATTTCGGATCCCCGCCGTGCACGCTGCGAATGATGCTCGGCTTGATGCCGAAGTCGCTGAGCATGTTCAGCCATGTGCCGACCGCGATAGTGATCGACATCACGCCGAAGGCCTCAGGAGCCAACAGCCGGGTCAGCAGCAGATTGGAAGCGAGACGAATGACGTTGTGGGCGCCCAGCCCGACGACCGTCCACGCGCCGCCCTTGGCAACGCGGCGCCTTAGCCCTGCCCTGGGGGGCGCCGGTGCGATATCGCTGGCGGGAGCCGTCTCCGGAGCCGTGGGTGATTCTGGCGGAACGCTAGGAGTGCCAGCCATGGGGAACCGGACGGCCGAGGAGACTTTCCAGCTCGCGGTTGGGCTGGACGAAACGCGCCAAGAGGTCGCGACGGGTCGAGGGCTCCAGCCGGTTGATCCGCCCTTCGAAATCCGAGCGGCGTCGCCGGGCCCCGGTCAACTTGACCGCGAGCTTCGCCGTGGATCCGAGCGCGGAGCGCACGGGGCCTGGCAAGGTGGCCTGAACCAAGCGGCCGATCGAGCTCTCACGCAGCGCTCGCATTCTGCGCTTCGTTGCGTTGGCGTCGAAACGTTTGCCAAACGCATTCTCAGCCTCCAGATCGGCTGGAGGAACTGGCTCGATGCCGAGGAACTCGTGGGCTCGGAGTGCCGTCGCCACCGGCTCCGTTTCTAGCTCGTCGGTCGTCAAGAGCAGCAATTGCTCACGCGGGTAGAAGGCTAGGAACTTGGCGATCTGAAAGGCGTACATGCTGGAGTCGAGGTACTCGCTGTCTTCTTTCAGCGCGTCCTCGAAGGAAACGACCGGACCAGTGTCCCGCCCGTGGCGTTCGATCATCCGATGCCGATAGTGCGAGTACATCCGGTCGACCGGGTGGCGCATCAGGTAGATCAACCTGGCGTGCGGTGCGTGCCGGTAGATGCGCTCGGCGACTTCCCCGTAGTGCGGGTACCGTGAGTAACAGGTCGACGATTCCCCCCAAATTTGGCCGGGGGCCGCGCCGGAAAACAGGCTCCTGTAGAAATCGAGGCCCTTGGCGAAGCGCTCCTCCCGACTGAAGAAGCCGGGCTCCTTGTTTGGACACATGTAGAGCTTCGGGTGCTGGGCCAAGAGGGCATGCAAGCTCGTGCTGCCGGCCTTCATCGCGCCGATCAGCAGCACGCCGAGCATGGGTAGCTCGACTCGGGGTTCTACTGCCGGTTGATTCATGAAACTGGTGAAACCAGGACGCCTCGCAACGAAGGCGCGCGTGCGTCGTAGCGCGAACGAACTGATACCGTCCTGGGCAGGTCGTCGCAAGGCCGGAGTGCGCGCGGGGTCCGCACCTTCCGCGTCACGAGGTCGCGTCGCGGAAGCCCGTGAGTCCACCTGCAACGAAAGCCGGCAGTGTGAGGAAGTACCCATTGGGCAACAGATCGACCAGGAGAAACGCGTGCAGTAGCACGACGCCGGCAACGAACTTGCGATCGTCTGCGCTCGCCTGACGCAAGCGTTTGTTCCAGCCGAAAACCGGCATTCCAATCAGGCCGAAGAGACCGACCAGCCCCACGATCCCTTGCTGACCCAGGGTGATGATCCAGGCGCCGTCCATCACCGTCGAGCTTTCACCACGATCGTTGAAGATCTTGTTCCGGCCATAGCCGCCCCAGCCGAACGCCGGGCGTAGGAAGGCCCGTGCGAGCATCTGGTCCTCGTTGACGAAGCGAAAGGCCAGTGATGCCGCACGTTCCGGCGTCTTCTCGGCAACCCAGTCGGTGAACTTGTAGACGTCCACGTAGCCCGCGCTGCGCGCGTACGGGTACGAATAGGAGGCCAGCACCAGAATCATCGCCACTCTGAGTGTCCAGGTCCAGGTGAGGAACCGCGACGCAAGATAGGCAGCCACTGCGAATACGTTCGCACCGAGGTTCTTCGACACCGCCAGGACGACCCAAAGCGGGACCAAGAGCGTGCCGGCGCGGAAGCGCCACACCCTGACGCCGGCGCGGCTCAGCGCCATGGCGCCCGCGGCGGCGGCGAAGAGAAAGATCGCCATCGCCAGGCCACCGAGGAGAAACCCGACCGGCTTGTAGCCTTCACCGCGCACGACGTTGGCAAAGCCAATGACGCTGAAGCCATAGACCCACTTGTGCACCTGGGGACTCATGCGCAGCTCGATCAGCACGATCGGCAACTGCAATAGGCCCATGATCAAGATCGCCTCGAGCAGTTGCTTGAGGTCGCCCACCGCGCGCACGAGCGCCCGCCCGAGGTAGAACGCGGTCCCGGTGGTGCCGAAGTAGAGGAGCGCGAAAGCGACGCCATCCTGCAACGTGAGGCCGACGATGTGCTTGGGGCCGAAATCGAGCGCATCGGGATTGGCCCTCACGGTGCCGAGCTGGCCCAGCACGGACACCCAAATGAAAATGGCGGGTCCGCGGAAAAAACCCTTGGTTCCCAAGCCGAGCCCTGCGGGCGTGCTGGCCAAGGCCAAGAGCGGCACGGTCGACGAGAGCACCATCTTGCCGATCGGCGGCAAGATGGGCAGGTCGAAGACGACGCGGTTCGGCAAGAACATCTGCCCGGCCAAGTAGACGAGGGCGACCCGAAGCGCGCGCTGCCCAGGCGGGGCGGAACGCACCGAAACGAAGCCAATCACCACGAAGGAGAGAAGTGCAACGTAGGCTACGGGATACATCCGGTCGTCTTGTCGGTCGGCAGACGGGCTGAAGCGCTCGGGTGTGCCCATTCCTCGGGCAGCTCCGCGATCCTCGCACTCTCCCACGGTTCCGCGCGTGCTGGAACCTCGGCCATGCCTCACACAGCCATCGGCGCAGCTGACGGCTCTGGCCAAGGGGCACGCGCACGTTAGACTGGCCACCATGCCGCGCTGGGCTTGGGGTGTCGCAACGGGACTCGGGGTGTCCGCCCTTCTCGGTTACCTGCTCGTGGTCGGCTGTCGTGGCGGGGCTGGGGCCCCTGCGGCTCAGCCGACGTCCAGCGCGGCATCCGCCGACGCACCAGCGTCAACCGAGCCGACCGCGGGCCAGAGCCCGAACGAAGGCTGGGCAGCGGCTGTGTCCCGACCAGCTGGCGAGCAAAAGCCCCTCCTGCCCTTTTCCGGCGAAGGTGGTGAGTGCGCGGACGGCGTGGACAACGACGGCGATGGCCGCGTCGATTGGCAAGACGACACCGGCTGCCACGGCCCTCAGGATCGCACCGAGGCAGCCAGGCCACGCGCGGAAGAGAATGGCTTCACCACGTTCGACCCGCTCCCCACGAGTCGCCTCGTCTACGTCAGCGCATCCGGCAACGACGCCTCGGATGGGCAGGCAGCTCGACCAGTACGAACGATTCGGCGTGCAGGCGAGCTCGTCCGCGATGGACAGCACGACTTCATCCTGATCAAGCGTGGAGAAACGTTTCGTGGTGAGACGCTTTCCCGCTTCAAGTCAGGCCAAGACAAGTCGCACCCAATGGTGATCGCGACCTACGGGCCGTCCTTGGAGCGACCTCGCATCGAGGTCGAAGGTGAGTTCATCGATCACAACGGACGCCCACGCAGCTATCTGGCCGTGATTGGTCTCCACTTGGTGCACGCCGGCAAGGACCCGAAGAGCGCGAGCTTCGATGGCAACGGCAAGCAACTCCTGCGTTTCGTCGGCGAAGGCAGCGGCATTCTGGTCGAGGATTGCGTCCTCAGCTTCAGCGGCATCGGCATCCAGGGTTCGGGGGATCGCTACTACGACGACGTGCAGATTCGTCGCACGGTCATCGAGCAGGTGTACAGCCTGGGCACGTGCAAGGAAGGCGACAAGCGCGGAAGCTCCTCGCACCGGCCTTCTGGCATCTTCGCCAAGCAGGTTCGCGGGCTCCTCATCGAGGACAGCCTGCTCGACCACAACGGCTGGAACGAAGACGCCGAGACGGCCTGCGCGACCATCTTCAACCACAATGCGTACTTGAATGCGAGCCAGCTCGTCATCCGGAACAACTTCTTTGCTCGGGCCTCCAGTATCCACGTCAAGCTCAAGGCCAGCGATCCGGGTGAGATGCGGGATATTCTGATCGAGGACAACTTCATGATTCATGGTGAAGTGGGCGTCTCCATCGGAGGGAACAACGACGCGCCGCACCGGTTCACCAACTCCATCATTCGCAGCAACGTGTTTTTCGGCATCGGCACCACGCGGCCGACGGGTCGCAAGCTGGCGTGGGCGGTCGAAGCCAGGGACAACGACGGCCTCTTGATTCAGCGCAATCTGTTCCTCAATCAGGAAGCACCAGGCGTCACGAACGCGTTCGCCGTCGACTTGACCGGGGGGACCGAGCGCAACGTGAAGGTGCTGGACAATTTCATCTACCGCGTGCCGTCGCGGGGACTACGCGCGCAAGTTGCACCCGGCCACCAAGGCATCGAGGTTTCCCGGAACGTCTTCTTTGCTGCCGAGCTGAGCGCAGCCATGATCGAGCACGACGGCCCGTTCGATGGCTACACCTACTCCCAGAACCGGTACGCGAGCGCGGCTCCACCTGGCAGTTGGTTCAAGACCAAAGGCGGTCCCACCGATCTAGACGGCTGGACGAAGGCAAGCGGTGAGACTGGCGGTGCGTCCCTCGGCACTCCCCAGGTCGTCGACGCACGAAGCGCGGAGAGCTACGGCAAAGAGCTCGGCGTCCCCACCACACTGCCGGATCTCCTGGCAGCCTTCCGCTCGCAAAGCCGACTGCACTGGGACGAAGCGCGCACGGCGCGCGCCATCAACGCGTACATGCGCGCGGGCTACTCCTTGCGCCCATAGCGAAGCCCCGGCCAGCGTGCTCAGCGCAGGTGCTTACGGTGAACGTCGTTCACCTCGAGCCGGACTTTTCGCTGGAAGTCGGTGCCAGGTAGCAAGCTGCCCAGGCGATTCTTGATCCACAAACTGGTCCCGAGCCGCTGGACGTTGAAGCGCGCTCGTCCGACGCGATTCTGAAGAAGCAGCAGAATGCGCTCGCTGGGAGTGGGAGCGCTCACCGGCTGTGAACGCGCATAGCCGCGCGCCTCGAGCCACTCTCCGACGCGCCACTCCACCAGCTGAGCTTCACGAGGCTTCATCTTGCGACGCCACTGCTCGACCAGGCTGGCTTCCGGCGGTCCGTAGGTGCTGTGCTCCGGATAGGTGAGCATGACCGGGTCGTAGTCGACTCCCATGAACGCGCACGCGGAGCGGAGTACGCGCTCTGGCTCGAGCACGAGCTCTTCGTAGCGCACCTCGAAGAGCTGCTCCTCGGGCACCCGAGTCACCAAGCGGTCCCATCGCTGCTCGGCACCAATCCAGATGTCTGCGCCGTAGTACGCATTGCCAACCCACCCCATACCGATGCAGCTCCGCGCCACGTCACGTGGATCGCGAACGACATGGATGTACTTTGCGGTGGGCCAGAGGTCCGGACAGCGATCGAAACGCGAGTGAATGCTCGCCCCGACGATGGGCCTGTTGGTGCGCATAGCGAGCTCGGCCCACATTGCGAGTACCAGCTCCGGATACGTCGCCGGCAGAATCGGCTTCTTCAGCCGCTTGTCCAAGAAGGCCCGGTGCGTCTCCAGGTGCGAGACGAGGACCTCGGGCGGCACCCAACCGCTGTCCCCCAACAGCGCGACCGACTCCTCGAACTCGCCGAAAATATGGACGCTCGGGTGCATGCCCAAGATCAGGCGGAGGAACGTCGTCCCGGCACGGAGCGGGCCCACCACGAAGAGCGGCTGCACTTGGTCCAAACTGGCTTCCGCCCCGTGTACCACCGGGCGGCGCTGGCGTCACTGACGCGCGCGACCGATCAAGCCGAGCATCCTTCTAGCCAGAACGGGCGGAAAGTATTCACTGACGAACTCGCGTGAGCGCACGGACCAGTCGACCTTGTCCTCGCTACCGGCTCGGCGATGAAACTGCGTCGTCTTGCGGGCCTGGGAGCCGTCCCAGGTCGCCGTGTAGTAGTAGAGCGCGATTGATTTCCGAGAGGTTCCAGCTGGGTGGGCGACCGGCTGCGGATTGCCATGCATGCTCTGCTGCGTCGTCGTGAAGATGGCACAGCGATTCAAGAGCGGCACGATCGAGTGAACCCTCGTCTTCATGTCGGTAGTCCAGAGCTCGAGCTGGCCGCCGTACTCGTCCTTCCAATCGGGATTGAGGTAGACGAGCAGGTTGATGCGCCGCTCGAGATTCATCTGACCGTGGTGGTTGAAGTCGGCGTGCATCGAGAGGTGCCCACCGGTCAAGATCTCGTGGAACCCACCGCCCAAGAAGTAAGGATCGGGAATGAGGCCCCTGATGCCGGTGATGTTCTCGACCACCTTGATGAACGGTCGGCTGTTGAAGGAGTAAAACAGCTCGCGCAAGCGCGGCTCCAGGTAATCCGGCTGGAAGCTCCGCTTGTAGCGCTCCTGATCGCGATCGAACTCGCGCGCGTCGGGGTCGAGACGGGTCGGGAAGTGCTGCAGGCAATAGTCGACCACACTCCGAGGCAAGAAGTCGTCGATCACGATGTGCGGGAACGGCGCTCCCCCAGCGTATTTCTCGTGAAGATCCTTGCCTAGGTCCTTGACGCCTCTGTAGTTGAAGAGGAACGGATCCTCGGGGCTTTCTGGTAGGAACGACATACGAGTCCTCTAGCTGCTCGGGCGTCATCGGCACGCCGCCTGGGGTCCGTCACCGGAGCGATTCGCATCATCGTGGCACAGCCGGTGACCGAGCAAGGGGGGCAAACGCAAAAGCCTTGCGCCAGAGCGCGTCCGCGATCGAAATTTGTGCGTGGGCGCGCCCGATACTCCCGGACGGCGCCCCGGCCGAGCTACCGGTGCCGCCTGCGTGACGGCAGTGCTGGAAACTCGGGGGCCTCACAGCCCAAGTGAAACCTGGTCCCTCATGGCGCGACGAGCGAGCTTGCCGCAAGGGCCCCTCAGGGTGAGGTCCTGCTCGCACGGCGTCGAATCCGCCGACTACCCAAACTACCGATTCGCTCACGATCGCTTCGCGCACGGGACCATCTACTGCCGACCCTCGGCCCACACACGAGCTCCTCCTCTGCAGGCGTCCAATCAGTCCGCTACCGAGAGGCTCCTGGGCTGGCTCCTCTCCGACCGGCGAGCCGGATCCTTGCGACTGACCACGAAGCGTACGTTCTGTGCGGGACAGCCGTGTCGGCGCGGCTCCGGAAGGATCAGCTCTCTGCTGCGGAAGGAGCGGAGCGAAGCGTTCGAGAGCCGATGCTCCGAAAGGGACCTGCTCGCGGGCGAAAGCGATTGACAGGGCCGTACGACGATCGGATGGTCATTATGTCATGAAATGGCGTACAGCGTGTGCCTTGGGTTTGGTGGGGCTTGCCACTGCGATGCTGGGCGGAACGGCCTGCGGCGGCGGCGGGGATGATGACGGCCAGGACGGGCCGGGCGGGGAGGGTGGGGGCGGCCCAACCGACGGTTCGGGCGGGGGCGTCAACCCGGCCGATCCGTGCGAGGGGCAAACTTGCTCCGGGCACGGAACCTGTTCGGTTTCCGGCGACCAGGCGTCCTGTACTTGCGACGATGGCTACACGGCGGCTGACCTAGCCTGCGTCGTCACCTGCGAGCGCGCACCCACCAGCTGCTTCGACGGACCCGGTGAACCCGCCGGGTCGGATCTGGTCGTCAGCCTCGAGGCGAGCCGCTCGAGTGGTGTTGCCCCCCTGGCGGTCTTCTTCGACGCCACGGGTACGACGTCCACCGTCGCCGAGCGCCCCTTCCACGACCTCTCCTATTGCTGGTCGTTCGGTGACGGCAACGCCGGATGCTTCGGCCCCACCGGCGCACCCAAGGATCAGGCTCGCGGGCCCGTGGCCGCGCACGTGTTCGAGGAACCGGGAACCTACGACGTGATCGTGACGGTCCGGGACGCGGACAACCGCGAGGCAACCGAAACGGTCAGCGTCACGGTGACCAGCGCCGACGACGAATTCGCGGACAATACCGTGTGTATTTCGGCCAGCGGCGACTTCGACGGCTGCCCCGACGGCGCGGAGACGATCACGGGAGCCGACCTCGGCCAGCTCAACGACCGTATGCAGAACGGCGCCAGGCGGCTCCTCCTGCATCGCGGTGAGGCGTACACGGTTGCGGGTAACGGCGGTGTGGCCATTGAGGTGGAGGGGCCTGGCCTCATCGGCGCGTACGGAGAGGGCGATCCTCCCGCGATCACTCCCGAGAGCTTCGCGTTCTCGGTCCATTCCGTCGACCTGAACGAGCTCGGCACGGACTGGCGCGTGATGGACGTCGACGTCGACGGACTGCGCGGCGACGGCACTGCCGGCCTCAACGTGAACGCCGAGCCGGAGCTCCTGACCAACTTCCTGATGCTCCGCACCAGGATCTACAACGTCGCCAACGGCCTGCGTCCGGGCGGCGACGGCTTCTTCGTCGTCGACAGCGAGGTCCGGGACGTCATGGGCGGTCAGGGTACGGGCATCGTTTATGCGCTCGCATCGCGGATGGCCTTCTTGGGCACCCTGTTCTTCAACTCGACCGAAGCCGAGCACGTGCTGCGGCTAGCCGAACTGCACAAGGCCGTCATTTCCTCCTGTGAGCTGGGACACGCGGACGAGCCCCGTCACGTGATCAAGCTGCACGGACCCGAGGAAGACGGCATGTTTGCCGGCCAGTACACCGAGGAGGTCGTATTCACCGAGAACAACATCATTGGCACCGGCGGACACTCCTGGACGGTCTCGGTCGGCGCTCAGAACTCCGTCGCCGACGAGCGTCTGAGGGACATCCTTTTCGAGGGCAACTACGTATTCGTGGGTCCCGACGTCGGCATCTCGTTCGTCCAGCGCGGCTTCGACGTGACCTTGCGTAACAATGTCTTCTACGCCCCCGGTGAAGCGCCACGACAGTTCGTCCAGATTGAAAACCAGGGCGTCGAACCCCCGCCGGAGCGCGTCCACCTGATCAACAACACGGCCGTGGTTGGCACGGGCGAACGGCGGAACATGTTCGTTGCCATCGGGGTCGACGCGGTCGATATCGTCGTGGCCAACAACCTCGTCACGGCTCCCACCGAAGCCATGGTCACGTCGGACAACAGCGAGGAAAACGGCATGTACAACACGACGTTCGCCGGCAACATTGCGACGATCGATCCCGGCTTCGATGTAGCCGCCATCACCGGTCCCCTCGATGCCAGGCCGGCCGCGGACAGCGAAGCGGTCGGAGCCGCCGATCCGGCGTACGCATGCAGTTGGGACTACAGCACCGAGGCGCGCCCCGAAGCGCAAAGCGTCGGCGCGCTCGAGCCCGCGGAGTGAGGCTCAGGCCCGAGAGCCGCGCAGCCAGGCGGGCAAGCGCCTCTGGATCTGGCTCTTGAGCCACATCCGCCGCATCAGCCAGCGCTTGTCCTTGGCTGTGTTGGCGTGCGGCCACGGGATGTCCGGCACCGGGTGACCCAGAAACCGACAGATCGCTTCCCAGCGCACCTCGCCCCGATCGAGGTGGAGATGCAAGAAGTCTCCCGGACGATGCTTGAAGTGCTCGATGACCTCGGCATTGTGCGCCTCGTAGCGGCGAACGAAGGCTTCCTCGTTACCGAGCGGCGCGCCCACGCCGTAGATGTACTCATGCATCGGATTCGGATGGCCGCCGAAATCCGTGACGACGCTGCGAATCCAGCGATCCGCGTCGCGAGTCACCAGAATGAACTTGGCTCCGGGTAGCCACTCGTCGAGCTCCCGAAACAGGATGGGCCAGGGCGTGTCCTTGAAGGCGTCGTAGTGCTCCAAAAGCTCCTGCGCGCGATTGCGAATGGCGGGCCCCATGTCCGCGGGCGCCACATCGAGCAGGCCGCGAAACTGATCGTAGCTGGCGACGCGATAGCCGAGCTTCTCCAGCGCCAAGCCCAGGGACGACGTCCCCGTCTTCTGAAACCCGACACCGATGACCTTGTGTTTGGCAGCCACGAGTGAGCTCAGCCTAGGCGGACGCTTCGCTCAATCAAAGACCGATCCACTCCGGTACCGCCCCGTCGCGAGAGCTGACTCCTGCGGGCGATTGTTCTAGCCTCGCGGCCATGCAGGCAACGCTGAGCGTTCCAGAGTGCACGGTTCCTGCCGGCTGGGTCATCGCCAGCCCGTCGAACACTCTGGATGCGTGGAGCACCTCACCGCTCGTGCTGCGAGCGCCCGAGTTCTCGTATCCGGAACATTCCGTCAGCTTCAGCCTCACCGAAACCACGACCGACCGCGGCAGACGCGGCGGCCTGCGCTCGCTGCTCGAGAGGAAGGCAGCCCCCATGGCTGCCAAGCCGTCACGAATCCTCTTCGACGCGCGGTTCGATGCCACCGACAACGTGGCTCACATCCTGCAAAACCACGTGGCCGTGGTCCTTTCGGGCCTGGAAGCGCTGGGTATGGGCGACCGGGCGGCCGACGTCGACATTCTGGTGCACGAAGCGACCCCGGCGTACGCGCTCGCACTCTACGCGACGCTCGGCTTCGCCACCGTCCCGACCGGGGCCACTGCCAGTGGGGCGGTGCTGGCGATGACTCCGCCCAAGTTTCCACGGCGCGCGCTAGCAGCCGGCGTGCTGCGCAAGCGCGCCCTAGCACTGGGCCTGCTTCGCGACGGTGAGGCACCAAGGGACCCCGTCTTCTTGAGCCGCCGCAAAAGGCGCACTCTCTTCAACGTGACCGAGATCGAGCGAATGCTCGCCAGCGCGGGCTACCGAACGGTGTACGTCGAGGACCTGCCCACCGAGGAACAGATTCGGACCGTGGCCCTGTCGCGACGGATCGTCGGCCTGCACGGAGCTGCTCTCGGCTTTCTCATGCTGCGCGAGCCGGGGACCGCCGGAATCGTGGCTGAGGCATTCTCGGACGGCTATGCCTCGAACTGGGCACGCGCGAATTGTGCAGCCGTTGGGACCACCTGGGTCGGGATTCAAGGCACGATGAAAGTCAGCCCCCAGCCGATTCGCCGCAGCCCCAGAGAGTTCGAAGCCGAAAACTACCAGCTCGATCCCAGCTCAGTCGGCGTCCTCGTGAAACTGCTCGCAGAGCCGTGTGTCCCGGAGGTGGATACACTAAAAGCCCTCGACGAGTTGACCAAAGTGACCGTCCGCACGCCTGGCTGAGGGTGCCCGGACGGGACTCGAAGTCGAGCTCGACCCGAACCCCATGTCCCCGCCCATCCCTTCCCGCGTCGTCGGCCTGGTTGCAGAAAACTCCCCCGCCTACGTCGAGCGCGGTCTCGAGCTCCTCGCTGCCGGCACCGTGTGGGTCTCGCTGCGCGGGGCGGACGACCAGGCTCGGATTTCGGCAGCGAAGGTCACCGAAGTCGAAACGCCGAGCGCCGGCTCGGGCTGGATCTCCCCTCGGCATGAGCCGCGCTCGGACGAACAGCTTGCTCTGATCAGCTTCACCTCGGGCACGGAGGGCCAACCCAAAGGCGTCCTCTTGTCGCATCGCGCTCTGGGCGACGTCGTTCAGCGCCTGATCGACGTCATGGGGCTCGACGGCAGCATCCGGGAGTATCTGGGTGTGCCCGTGTATCACTCGTTCGGCTTCGGTCGCTGCCGCGCGGTCGGCGCGGTCGGTGGGCAAGTCTATCTGCCACCGGACGGCTTCAATCCGATGGAGATCGCGGCCATGCTGAAGGCAGGCGAAATCAACGCGGTCTCCGCCGTGCCTAGCCTGTGGCGTTCCGTGCTCGAAGCCGAGAGCGAGCTGCTCGGCGCCGGTGAACGGCTGAAGTGGATCGAGATCGGCAGTCAGTACATGTCTGCGGACGAGAAGCGCGCATTGCGCCGGATCTTCCCGAACGCGCGCATCGTGCAGCACTACGGGCTCACCGAGGCATCGCGATCGACGTTCCTTCGCATCGACGGTGCAGCGGACGACCTGCTCGAGTCGGTCGGGCGCGCCACGGGCAACGTCGAGATCCAGCTAGCAGCTGACGGACGAGTCCAGATCCGGGGACCGCACCTGGCATCCGGGCTCATCGTCGATGGCAAGTTCGAAGCTCCAGCGGGCGACGGCGGTTGGTATCCTACCAGCGACCGTGGCGAGCTCCGCGGTGATCACCTCCACTTCCTCGGACGCCTGGACGACGTGATCAATTGCGGCGGGATCAAGCTCTCGCCGGATCCTCTCGAAGCGGCCATCCGCGAGCGTACCGGCGTGTCCGGTGGCTTCGCGGTTTGCCGCGTGCCCGACCGCCTGCGTGGCGATGGCATCCTCTTGGTGTGGACGCCTGCCGTGGCCGACCAGGCCGAGCGCCTCGGTCAGGCGTTGCTCGAGGAGACTGCCCTCCAGGGCATCCAGGCACGGGGCGCCATTCGCGGCACGCTTGTCCAAGAGCTCCCGCTCACGGCTTCCGGCAAGGTGCGACGGCGCGACCTCTCCGAAGCCCACGCCGAGGCGCCGCTCCTCGAGCAGCGCGCGGCGCGGACAACGGAGAGCGCGAGCGGCGACGGCGCCCCGCTGACGGACCGCGAACGCGAGCTCGTCGCCATCTGGCAACAAGCTCTGGGCGTGACGGATCTGAGAATAGACGAGAGTTTCTACGATCTGGGCGGCGACTCGGTGACCGCGCTCAGCGTCGTCGTACGCATGAGTCGGGCCGGCCTCGACGTCGCCACCTGCCGACGCATCTTTCAGGGTGCAACCATTCGCGAGCTCGCACGGGCGGAGCTGCGCACGGAGACGTCTGAGAAAGAAGCGGCTCCTGCCGACCGAGCCGTCAACGCCGACTACGTCAACACGCTCATGGTGAACGCCCTGCGCGGTCTGCTCGTCGCGGCGGTGATCGTGGGGCATTGGTCCGAGGGTGCGCTCGAGCGCTTGGGCCTGATGAGTATCGCGCCCGCCCTGGCGCCGTTCTTCTCCTTCGGCACACCTGGCTTTGCCATCGTCTTCGGCTTGGGCTTCGGCTACCTGTTCGTCGATCGGCTGACGACCAACGCGGCCCGCGTGTGGCAGGCGGTACGCCTTGGCACGATCATAGTCACCTGCGGCATCCTGGTGCTCGCTGCGGTGCAGATGCTCGTCACCGAAGAACCGCTCGAGTACGCCTCGATTTTCGAGTTCTTCTACAGCCCGCTCACGTTCTACGCACTGGCATTACCGACCATGCCGCTCTGGGGACGCCTACTCCTGCGCTTCCCTCATGGCCGCCAAGTGCTGGGCGCCGGCGTTCTCGCGCTCGCCTGCTACGGCATTTCGCAGGTATTTGACCTGTTCCTGGGCGATCTGAAGCCCGACGGCTTCCTACGCCTGGCCCGCCTGATGCTCGTGGCGAAGTTCAACTACTTCATCATGATGGGAGGCTCGCTGGTGGGGCTGGCCGCCGGTCTCCACCTGCGAAGGACGGGACAATCGGAGCGCGTCTCGAGCCAGCTCGGACTTGCGGGACTCGCGCTCTTGGCGGCGTCGCTCGTCATCGCCCTTGCGCTCGGCGAACTTGGCCTCCTCGTGACCTGGCCTTCGCCGCTGAAGACCTGGAAGTGGCTGACTTATGCGGGAGCGGTGCTCCTGATCCTCTCCGCACTCTTGACCTTGCGCGCGAACTACGGCGTCCGCGGCCGCTCGGTTCGCCAGGTCATCGAGCTGCTCGCCAGCGTCGGTCAGCTCGCCCTCCCTTTCTACGTCTTCCACGAGGCGGTGATCCCTGCGAAAGCCCTGCTCGTGCGGGCCGGCGTGGGAGACGCCGCAGCCATCGTGCTCGTGCTCGCGGGCTTCTTCGGAGTCAGCGTGCTGATGGTGCGCCGCGTGAAGAACGTGTTCCATTCGGCCTAGCGCTGGGCGCTCGAAGCTCACACGCGGTGGAGCACCTTGCCGCTGGCCGTACGGGGAAGCTCGGCCATGAACTCGAACTGCTCGGGCACCTTGTGCGAGGCCAGCTCCCTCGCGCAGAGTTGCCGAAGCTCGGCTTCGAGCTCCCGCATCCCGGCGTCGGGTGATCCATGCGGGACGATGCGGGCATGCGGCACCTGTCCCATGCGGTCGTGGGGCGCGGCGAACACGGCGGCTTCTCGCACGGCCGGGTGGGTCATGAGCACGCGCTCGACCTCCTGCGGAAAGAACTTCATACCCATCACGCTCACCACGTCCTTGGATCGCGCCTTGATGAACAAGCACCCATCCTCGTCCACGAGGCCCACATCGTGCGTCTCGAACCAGCCGTCCGCCGCGATGTGTGAACGCGGGGTCCATGGCGAGTAGTACGCATCCAAGAAGCCGGGCCCGCGGAAGGAAATCTCGCGCAAGCCGTCGCCATACCCCAGATCTGCCTGACGCATTTCGTAGGCGGGGAGCAGGTTGCCCACGGATGCGGGCTTTCCGCGTGCGTGGATCAGGTTGATGCAGGGCAGGCCGATCTCGATGATGCCGAGCGCCTGGGCCACGGGCACCCCGAAGCGAGCCAAGAAGCGGTCGCCGATACCAGGGGTCATCGAGGTCGTCGTCGAAATCGCCGCCCTGAGCTGCTCGAAGCCGCCCGTGCCGGGATAGTCGGCTAGGAGGGCGCAATGCATCGGCGAGCCATAGAGGAACGTGGCGTGGAAGCGAGCGTCGACATCGAGCACTCCAGCCGCCAAGGTGCTCTTGGGCAAGATGATGGCTGCGCCGAACGTGAGGTAGGCCGTGATGGAGACGGTGAAATGGTACGACATCGAGAGCAGCCACATCACGCGATCCTCGGCTCCGATGTGGAGCACTTCGTTGGCAGCCACGATGCGCTCCATGATCGTCTCGTGAGAGAGCACCACTCCCTTGGAGCGCCCGGTGGTCCCGGAAGTGAACCGAATGAAGGCAGCGTTGACCGCGGCCAGCTCGGGGGGATGAGAGGCGCCACTCTCCAGCCGGAAGACGAACGCCCGCGCGCCGAGCTCCAGGTTCTGGCCCACGCGTGACGACTCGCCAGGCGCCACGGTGCCAGGGGCGGAAATCATCGCTTGCATGGCGATGGTCCGCACGACCTCTTCCTTCTCGCTCTCCGAGAGCTCGAGCGCGATGGGGACGACCGTGCAGCCGAGACGCCAAGCGGCGTAGCAGTGGACGATGTAGTCGGTTCCGCTGGGTAGATGGAGGCCGAGTGTCTGGCCGGCGACGACCCCTGCCTTCCCCAGCGCTTCGGCCACGTCTCCGATCCGCCGATCGAGCTCGGCGTACGACAGCACCTCTCGTTTGGTCAGAATTGCCGGCGCCGCGCTCTGCGCGGAGGCGCGTTGGCGAAAGGCGAGGTCCATGTTCAGCATCGCTCGGTTCCCTTCTCTCGATCGCTAGTGAAGCGGGGCAGACTCCAGGAAGGCAGAGGCCGCCCGCGCCACCGCCTCACCCATGGCCCAGCAGGTGCCAACGCAGCGCGCTGACGCCTGTGCCCGCGGCTCCGCCGACAAGCATTTCCCGGCTACCCAGAGGTTCTCGATTGACGCTGCTTTCAGCGCACGAAGCGGGATGTCGTAGCTGGCGCCGTCCTCCAAGTACTCCAGGGTGAGGCCGCGCTCGGCATCCCAATGCTCGATCGGCCACGCACAGCGGCACGCCACGTCCTCGAAGCGCGCCCCAGTGCGAACGTCCGCCTCCGTGAGGCAGTACTCTCCTCGTGCGCGCCCATTCTCCCGAAACCCGATCGCGCTCAGCTGGGAGACCGTCACCGCCTCGAACCCTTCCAGAGCCGACAGCTGCCGCGCCAGCTCTCGTGCAGCGGCGCTCAGGCGCTCGTGCGTGTGCGGCTCGTCGGGCCTCTTGACCGCTAGCTTCACGAACGCTTCGTCCTCGTAGATGCCGACGTCCAGCCAGGCTCCGTCGCAGTCGGCCGGTAGTGTGCCCCGAGCGACCCATTGTCGGATCTCCCGAGCCACTCCCACGTTGCGGGGAAACTTGATTGCCGCCTTGTCGACTCCGCGCAGCCTGATCACGAAGCCGGCCGCCACGGCCGGCCCCGGCGGCAGGAGATACTCCGGTCCCAAGGCGCGAAACACCGCCGCCTCGCCGGTCGCGTCCACGATGGCTCGAGGGGTCGCGGTCCGCTCACCGGCCGAGCTGGTCAGCAGCACTGCGTCAATCCTGCTCCCGCTTCGGCGGGGCCGAGAGGCCAGAGTGCCCACGGAGACTGCTAGCTTGGGCTCCTCGACCAGCCAAGCTTCCACGACTTCGCGGTAGAGGTTCGGGTCCACGGACTGCACGAAGACGCGGCCCATCCGACGTCGAGTCGCAGCTCCGCCGGACGCCCGGCTCAGTCGGTCGACCAACTCGGCGACGAGGCCGGCGTTAATGAGGTCCCCAGCAGAATCGTAGAGGCCGGCCAACGTATGAAGAAGCGCTCCGGCCATGGTGCCACCCACACGTTCCCCGGCTTCCACGAGCTCCACTCGAGCGCCGAGCCGCGCAGCCGCCAGCGCAGCAGCGATCCCCGCTGCTCCTCCCCCGCAGACGACGAGATCGGGCGATTCTGGCACGGCTCAGTGGCTCAGGCTCGCTTGGTCTCGACGAAGAGAGAGAGCTTCGACGCCGAGCCGAGAATCTCGGGCGTCATGTCTTTGTTCTCGAACTTGATGGTGTACTTCTTCTCGAGCTCCATGATGAGCCGAAGCACCTGGAGCGAATCGAGCAGCTCCAGGAGATCGTCGTCTACCGAGATGGTGGAGATTCCCTCGGTCGAACCGAAGTTTTGCACGATGAAGTCGCGAATGATGTCGGCGGTGGGTTGCACGGGCAGCTCCGGGTTTAGCGTTTGATGTTCTCGAGCATGGCTTCGAAGTGGCGGCGGGCGGACTCTTGCAGCCCGGAAACCAGGTCCTCGGGTTGCCCACCTTCGGGCGGCGGCACGAGCTCGAAGTGGGACCCTTCGGCGCGGCCGCGCACTACGATGGCGGGAGGTCGACCAGACTTGGGCTTGGCATCCGGCGTCACGAATCGAATGGCGAACCCTACCCGCGGCTCGTTCGAGCGGTTTGCCTCGGAGCCGTGCCAGACGCACAGGTCGTGAATGGACATCTCTCCCGGTTCGAGCACGACGTCGGTGATCCTCTCCCGCGCTGGAATGGTGCCTTTGGGGGGATCGGGCTCGAGAGCGCGAGCGCGCCGGTCGTCCTCGAGCACCACCTGCAGGCAACCGTTTTCTGGAAAGCTGCGCGCCAAGGAAACCCAAGCAGTGACAGCGTGAGCGGCATCGAAGCCCATGTAGCGTACGTCGCGGTGCCAACCGATGAGCAAGGTCGGATCGTTGGGCTTCTTGGCGAAGAGCTCGGTTGCCCAAATCAGCAGGTTCGGCCCGAGGATCGCCTCGATGGCGTCCAGAATCCCGGGCTGCGTGGCCAGCTGATAGGCCCACGGGAAGTGCAGGTGCATCTGGCGCACGTCGATGGTGCGCGGAGATCCGCCAAGCAGGCGCGCGAGCTCGACGCAATCCTGGTGGTACGCTTCGGCCTGCTCCGCGGACATGACGCGAACGCGCGGCACGACTCCATGTCGACGAAAGCTCGCACGGTTCTCCTCACTCAGCATCAGGGCTCGCTTTCCCTTGCTCGAAATTCCGGCGCATGACGTCTGCTACGGTGGTCACCACGGGTGGCTTCAGCAGCGCCAGATGATCGCCCGGGACCGGCTCGACCGCCAGAGCTCCCACCAGCTCGCCCCAGCCCAGGTCCGGCTGAATGACCCAGCCCGGGTGGATTGGGCGGTCATCGGCGCGGAACAGGAGGACGTCGCAGGGTTTGACGGGTGGCTTCATGCTCGGCTCGTAGGTCCGCACGGCGGCGGCGAACGCCTTCATCCTCCAGCCTTCCTCGTCCGCCTCGGCGTCGTTACGCCCCGGGCGGATGCGCCGCATCATGCGCGGCAAATTGCCGTCCCGAAGGACACGAGCCACTTGCTCGCGTCCCCACGATAGCCACTTTCGACTGCGACTTCGCGTGAGCACGGTGTCGAAGAGCGTCACCGATTCGACCTCCTCGCCGGCGGCCAGCAGTTGCTGCGCGACCTCGTACGCGAGCACGCCAGCGAAAGAGACCCCTCCCACGCGATATGGCCCGCTCGGTGCCTGCTGTTTCATCGCCGCGATGTATGCGCCAGCCAGCACCCGCAAGGCATCTGGGGCATCCGCGCCGGCGCTGCGCATGAGCCGCTCTTCCGCCGGCAAGTGGATGCCGATGACCCGCTGGTCGGCGCCGAGCGCCGTGGCCAAGTCCCGGTAGATGTGTACCCCGCGTACGCAGAACAGCGGGGTGCCGTTGGCGGTTCTGTTCAGCGGCATCACGATCGGAGCGTCCCCGCGTCCGCCGCTCGCGATGGCACCGGCCAACGCGCTGACTCGCCGGTGCTCGAAAATCAAGCCGATTCCAAGCGGTCGCCCGGCAATCTGGTCCAGTCGCGCGTTCAGCTCGAGCGCCAGTAGCGAGTGACCCCCGAGCTCGAAGAAGTCGTCGCTGCGCCCGATCGGAGAATGCTTGAGCACCTCCTCGAACGCGGCCGCAACCTGGATCTCGAGGTCAGAACGCAACGAGGCCGGCGGCGCCTCCGAGTCCCCGGTGAGCTCCGGAGCGGGCAGCGCCTTGCGGTCTACCTTGCCGCTCGGCGTCTGCGGAAGCTGAACGAGGATGGTGAACGTTGCCGGAACCATGTACGGCGGGACCAGTCGACTCACGTGGTGGCGCAGGTCGTGCCCATCGAGGACGACACCAGGCCTCGGAACGACGTACGCCGCCAGGGCCTTGCCACCCGGAATGTCCCGGCCCACCACGACACTCGCGGCGACTCCGTGGTGCTCGGACAGCGCGTGCTCGATGTCGCCGGGCTCCACGCGAAAACCCCGAACCTTGAGCTGAAAATCGGCGCGACCGAGGCACTCCAGCTCGCCGTCGGCGCGCAAGACTGCCAAGTCGCCCGTCCGGTACAGCCTGGGCCCGAGCCCGGGCGGGCCGGTGACGAACTTGGCCGCCGTTTGCGCTTCATCGGAGTGGTAGCCACGCGCAAGGCCCGCTCCACCGATGTAAAGCTCTCCTGGCACGCCGATGGGCATGAGCCGCCCAGCGTCGTTCATCACGAAGCAGGTGGTGTTGTCGATGGGTCGCCCGATGGTGACCGGTGTCGGCTTGCTCCGGCTGAGCTGCTTCAAGGTCGACCAAACGGTCGTCTCGGTGGGGCCGTACGCGTTCCAAAGCTCCTTGACCGAGCCAACCAGCCACTCCGCGAGATCCGGGGGAAGCTGCTCACCGCCAACGACGGCTTTCAGCGCTTGGCCACCCCAGCCCGCCTCGAGCAGCAGCCGAAATCCCGTCGGCGTTGCTTGGACGATGGACGGCTGACGCTCTTCGATGACCGCGCGCAGTGCCGCCGGATTTGCCGCAGTGGCCTCGTCGACGAGCTCGATGGTCGCGCCGCACGTGAGCGGCAAATAGAGTTCGAGGGCGGCGATGTCGAAGGTCACCGTCGTCAGCGCGAGCACGCGGTCACCGTCGCCCATGCCGGGCTCCCGGCGCATCGATGCCAGGAAGTTCGACAGCGCTCGGTGCTCGATCTCTACGCCTTTCGGCTTCCCGGACGAGCCGCTGGTGAACAAGATGTAGGCAATGCCGTCGGCACGTGCCTCTACGACCCGGCCTCCCTTCGCATCGGCAGGCAGGTCCTCGAGATAGAGGGCGCGCACGCCGGGCGGCGCAGCCACGCCGTCCGCCCTTCTCATCAGTACGAACGACGGCTGGGCAACCTCGAGTACGTGTGCAAGGCGGCTCGGAGGGTGCTGCGGGTCGAGCGGAACGCAGGCGCCACCGGCCTTGTACACGCCGAGCAGCGCAGCCAAGAGCTCCGGGCCACGCTCCATCAGCACAGCCACGCGTGCCTCGGCGGACAGGCCGTCGTCGTGAAGAGCTGCGGCCACTCGGTCGACGTGCTTCGCCAGCGTGGCGTAGGTCCAAGTGCTCTCGCGAAAGACGATGGCCGGACGATCCGGATGGGCGCGCGCCCGATCCTCGAACTCGTGCACGAAGGTGCGCCCTGGGTCCAAGGGCACCGCTCGGCCGTGGGCCAGACCCAGGATCGCTGCCCGCTCGGCATCGTCGATTAGGTCCACGTCGGAGATGCGCGCACCGGGATCGCGCAGCGCGGCGTCGAGCAAGCGGAGTAGGTGTCCGGTGGCGGCCGAGCGCTGAGCCGAGTCGAAATGGAGTGCGTGAAAGTCGAGCCACAGCGTGAGCCGTCCCGAACCCGTGTAGTCGTGGCAGTGGACGCCGAGCGCGTCGCCTCCTGGCGACTGCGCGCCGGGGGCTGGCGGTCTGAACGCATGGTGTCCCGTCCAGAACCGAACCTGCACGGAGAGCCCCTCGGGCGCCTCGTACTTTTCGACGTGGTAGTTGACCGTCACGTCGAACAGCGGCCGTCCGTCGGGATTGCTGACACAGTGCTGGCCATGCCCGAGAGCTTCCATGGTGGCGGCGCGCACACGCCCCAAGAGGTCGAGGAAAGTGTCGGCCTCGTCGACTTCGGTCTGGATCGGCACCACTTCGATGAAGCAGCCAACTGCCGTCTTCCCGGCCCGTCCCTGCCGGTTGCGAACGGGCGTGCCCAGAGCCTGTTCGCGCTCTCCCGTGACCCGGTAGAGATAGGCGAGGACGACCGTTTCGAGGAACGTGAGTGCGGCAAGGTCCGGAAAGACGGCACCGCCGTCGACTCCACCTTTTCGCAGTGCCGCACTCGCCTCGAGGTCGAGCACGACCTCCACGCGGGTGATCTGGGCGTCGCCGTGCGATAGGGGCCGCAGGAAGAACCTCGTGGGATCGCGGCGCAGCTGTCGACGCCGGCTCCAATACTCCTCGTCCGCTGCCGCGCGCGGTGAGGCCAGGTAGGCCTGCTGCTGCGAAAGGGCGAGCGCTGCCGACCCGATCGGCCCTGGATCCAAGCCTTGGTAGAGCGCCATCAAGGCCGAATAGAGGATGCGTATCGATGCACCATCACCAATCAGATGATGTTGAGCGATGAAGAGGACGTGACGGTCCGGCTCCATGCGGACGACGCCGGCTCGATAGCACTGAACGCCAAGGTCGAACTGCGTCGTCGCGGCTTCGTCGAGCAAACGTCGCAGGTGCGCCTCTGGGTCTGCATCACTGCACAGATCGACGAAGGCGATCGCAGGCGTGGAAACCTCTCGCACCTCCCGCACGACCCCCTCCGCGGTCTCACGAAAGACGCTGCGCAGCGCGTCGGACCGTGCCACTAGGTCCCGCAGGCCGGCCATCATGCGCTCCGCGTCCAAGGGGCCACGGAAGTCGAACTCGACGACCATGTTGTAGAGCGGTACGCCGGGTAGCCGCTGCTGTCCGAGCCAGAAGAGGATCTGACGTTGGGTGAGTCGTTCGCCGGGAGACATGTCGCGACGGCCCGAACGGGCCAGTCCGCCATTTTCGCCCCTCCCACTCCCCACCACAAGCTCGTGACCACCCAGATCCGCCGCCGACACTCGCCCCGCTCCTGCTCCTTGCCTCACTGCAGGGCCTCGCTGCAGACCTTGCGCTCGGCTCCTACCCGCCGGCCGTTGACTCCAACTCGGTGCCTTGCTCGGCCGCTTTGCTCGGCTGTCTCTCTCGGGCGGGTCGACCCGGTGGTGGTCCGCGATGGAGCGCTCCGTCGAGCGGCAGTCGACCGGCAAGTCGACCGGCAAGTCGAGCGGCAAGTCGACCGGCAAGTCGACCGGCATCACCGAACGGGATCGCCGACTGGCATCACCAGGTGGCATCAGGAACCGAGAGCGCGTCTCACAGGGCTACCGAAATCGACGGGCGTCTCCTCCTGGTCGACCGCCTCGGAAGAACAACGGCAAGAGACGTCGCCTGATTCCGGCGCGAATCGAACGTGAGTGTGGGTGGTCGGTCCTCGACGATGCGCGCGCGCCTGTGCTATGCCGGGCCTCACGCTTTTGGTTGGTTTCCGCAATGGTTTCGGCCACCAGGAGCGTCCGGAGGAACGACGATGTTTTCACGAGAGGCGCTCAAACTCGATGCGGCACGCAGCAGTGCCGAGATCGCTGCGACCATCCGCCAGCAGGTCATGGGAACGCTGGGGCGACGCGGCGTCGTCGTCGGTCTCTCGGGCGGGATCGACAGCTCGGTTTCAATGGCACTGTCCGTTCTGGCTCTGGGAAAAGAGCGTGTCTTCGGCATCTTCATGCCCGAGCGGGATAGCTCGGACGATGCCCTGCGCCTGGGGACGAAGCTCGCAGAGACCTTCGGCATTTCGACGAAAACGGAAAACATCGGTCCAGGGTTGGCGGCGCTGGGCTGCTACGAGCGCCAGCTGGAAGCCATCCGCAAGGTGGTGCCGGAATACGGTGAGGGCTGGCGTTGCAAGATCGTGCTGCCGTCCGCCGCGGACAGTGATCGCATGGCCTTCTCGCTCCTGCACGTGCAGACCCCCGACGGCAAGAGCACGACGACGCGCATGTCCGCCGAGGCGTACCTGCAGCTGGTCGCTGCGACGAACTACAAGCAGCGCGTGCGCAAGATGACCGAGTACTACCACGCCGATCGCCTGAACTATGCCGTCGCGGGGACGCCCAATCGGCTCGAGTACGATCAAGGGTTCTTCGTGAAGCACGGAGATGGCACGGCTGACTTCAAGCCGATTGCGCACCTCTACAAGACCCAGGTCTACCAGCTTGCCGAGCACCTCGGTGTGCCCGAGGAGATCCGCCGTCGTCCCCCGACCACGGACACCTTCTCGCTGCCCCAAACCCAGGACGAGTTCTACTTCCCGCTGCCGTACGACAAGATGGACGTCTGCCTCTACGGCCTCAATCACGGCGTCTCTGCCAGCGAAGTCGCTGGCAGCATCGACCTGAATCCCGAGCAGGTGGAACGCGTCTACAAGGACATCCTGCGCAAGCGAAAGGCCACGGCCTACCTGCACCAGCGCCCGCTCCTGATCGCGCCGGTCCCCGAAATCTGAAGTCATGTGCGGGATCGCCGGCGTCCTGACGCACAACTCGGAGCCAGTCGAGCTGGCAGAGCTGATGCGCATGGCATCCGTGCTCGAGCATCGGGGCCCCGATGAGTTCGGAGCCTACCGGGACCCCCACATTGGCCTCGCGCATTCTCGCCTATCCATCATCGACCTCTTGTCCGGCCAGCAGCCGCTCGCCAACGAGGACGGCACGATTTGGGTCGTCTTCAATGGCGAGATCTTCAATTTCGTGGAGCTGCGCGCCGAGCTCGAGGCTCACGGGCACGTCTTCCGCACCAAGAGCGACACGGAGGTGATCGTTCATGCGTTCGAGCAGTGGGGGCCGGCCGGATTTGCCCGCTTCAACGGTCAGTTTGCCATCGGCCTGTGGGAAGCCGGGCCCCGCGTGCTCACCTTGGCTCGCGATCGTATTGGCATCCATCCGCTCTACGTCGCCGAGTCCGCGGGACGCGTGGCCTTCGCCAGCGAGGTGAAGGCTCTCTTCGCTGGCAACCCAGAGCTCCCCCGCGGGTTCGATGCCGTCGGGCTCGAGGAGACGTTCACGTTCTGGTCGCCCGTCGCCCCACAGACTCCGTACCGCAGCGTGCGCGAGGTTCCGCCGGGGCAGGTGTGGACCTACAAGGACGGCGTCTGCTCCCAGCAGCCGTTCTTCGTCCCGAGCTATGCCGGGGGATCGCTGCCGACCTTCCGCGGCTCCGTCGAGGACGCAGCACGCTCGGTCCTCGACGAGCTCGAGCGCGCCACGGCGCTCCGCATGCTGCGCGCCGACGTGCCGGTGGGTAGCTACCTTTCGGGTGGCCTCGACAGCTCGCTCATGGCAGCCCTGGGCCTGCGCGCGAAGGGCTCCCAGTTCAAGACCTTCTCGCTGACGTTCGAGGAACAGGAGTTCGACGAGTCGTCCTTCCAGACGGAAATGGTGCAGAGGCTTGGCACCGAGCACACGGCCGTGCACGTCAAGGAAACCGACATCGCCGAGCACTTTCCCACCGTGCTTCGCCATACCGAGAAACCGCTCTTGCGCACGGCGCCCGTGCCCATGTTCCTCCTGTCCCGCTTGGCCCGGCAGGAAGGCGTGAAAGTGGTGCTCACCGGCGAAGGTGCGGACGAGGTGTTCGCCGGCTACGACATCTTCCGCGAGGCACGCGTGCGCCGCTTCTGGGCGAAACAGCCCAAGTCCGAATGGCGTCCGCGCCTGCTCGAGCGGCTCTACCCCTACTTGGCGCGCTCGCCCGTCGCGCAGCAGGCCTTCGCCCGCAGGTTCTTCGGGCAGGATCTGAGCAAGAGCGGGGAACCAGGGTTCTCGCACGGACCCCGGTTCCGCTCTGCGTCCGCTCTCAAGCGGCTGTTTCATCCCGATCTGCAAGCGCAGGCCTCCAGCGTAAACGTGGAAGAGCGCTTGTACGCTGGCCTCCCAGCCGAGTACGGAAGTTGGTCCCTACTCTCGCGCGACCAGTACCTCGAGATCAGCACGCTGCTTCCCGGCTACATCCTGTCGTCACAGGGAGATCGGATGCTGATGGCCAACTCGATCGAAGGACGATTTCCTTTCCTCGATGTCAACGTGATGGCGCTCGCCAACTCGCTGCCATCGAGCTTCAAGCTGCGCGCCCTGGACGAGAAGCACGTGCTGAAGCGCGCCGCCCGGGATCTGGTGCCGTCCGGCATCCTGGTGCGCAAGAAGCAACCGTATCGCGCCCCTGACGGCCTGTGCTTCGTCGGCCCGCGCGCTCCTGCCTGGGTGCGCGACATGACGACCGAAAGTGCAGTTACGCGGGTCGGAGTCTTCGCGCCCAAGGCGGTCAGCCAGCTCTTCGACAAGACGCGCTCCAGCGCGGAGGCCGGAAAGTTCACCAACGCCGACAACATGGCGATCACGGGCGTGCTCTCCACCCAGCTTCTCCACGGCTCGCTCATCGAGAGCCCTGCCGCTGGAAGGGACGTCGTTTGGACGACGCTGATCGACCGCCTCGGGGGCCCCGCGAGGTCATGAGCCTCCTGCTTCAGGACTACCTGCAAGCTGCTGCGGCCAGAGCCCCCGACAAGGAGGCGCTCTTGTGTCAGGACAAGCGCCTCACCTTCGCCGAGCTCGATCGCGCGTCGGATACGCTCGCGCGCAAGCTCGTCCTCTTGGGAGTCCAGCGGGGCGACCGAGTCTTCGTGCTGGGTGACAATACCGTGGAGACGGTGATCGCTTTCTGGGCGGTGGCGAAGGCGAGCGCCGTCGTATCGATCGTCAGTCCGCTCACGAAAGCCGAACGCCTGACGCGCTTGCTCAACGATTGCCAAACGGCGTGCCTGATCGCCGAGGCGCGACTCGGCTCGGTCTACCGGGACGCGGTCAGCCGGACGCCGCACTTGCGCTCGATCGTGCTCATCGGCACCCCAGCCGAGGCCGATGGGGCGCTGCCCGTACCCGTGACTAACTGGGCCGAAGCGCTAGTGTGTCCCGGCTCCGGGCCGCCGCCCAGGCGGTGCATCGACCTGGACCTCGCGGCCATCGTCTACACCTCGGGCAGCACGGGAGATCCGAAGGGCGTCATGCTGACGCACCGCAACATGATGACTGCCACGGCATCTGTCGTGGAGTACCTCGAGGTATGCGAGAGCGACGTGATCCTCGGCGTCTTGCCGATGTCGTTCACCTATGGGCTCTACCAGATGATCATGTCGTTCTGCGTCGGCGCCCGCTTGGTGCTCGAGCGCAGCTTCAGCTTCCCGATGAAGGTGCTCGAGCTGGTGGTGCGTGAGGGAGTGACCGGATTCCCCGGCGTACCCACCATGTTCGCCATCATGGCGGAGCTGAAGACCATTCGCGAGCTCGACCTGTCGAAGCTACGCTACGTCACGAACGCGGCAGCGGCCTTGCCGGTCAAGCACATCACGTTCCTGCGCGAGCTCGTGCCCCACGCTCGCATCTACTCGATGTACGGGCAGACGGAATGCAAGCGCATCTCGTACTTGCCTCCGGCAGACGTGGATCGAAAGCCGGGCAGCATCGGCATCGCCATTCCGAACACCGAGCTTTGGTTGGTCGACGAGCAAGATCGCCGGCTGCCCTGGGGCGAAACCGGGCAACTGGTCGTTCGTGGGGCAACGGTCATGCAGGGCTATTGGGGGATGCCCGACGCGACCGAACAGAAGCTTCGACCTGGCCCGCTGCCAGGCGAACGCGTCCTCTACACCGGGGACCTTTGCCGCATGGACGACGAGGGGTACCTGTATTTCGTCTCGCGTATGGATGACATCATCAAGTCGCGTGGCGAGAAGGTTCCGCCCAAGGACGTGGAGCATGCCTTGCTGGACATTCCGGGCATAGCGGAAGCCGCGGTGATCGGCGTCCCCCACGATCTCCTGGGCCAGGCGGTCAAAGCCTTTCTCGTGCTGCACCCCGGAGTCACATTGACGGAACGCGACGTCATCAAAGAGTGTCAGCGGCGCCTGGAAGCCTTCATGGTGCCGTCGATGGTGGCGTTCGTGCCCGAGCTTCCCAAGACGACTTCGGGCAAGATCCAGAAGCGCCTCCTCTCCTGAGCCAGCTTTGACACCTACTCATCAGTGACCGAACAAGGTAACATTCGCAGCCAGCCAAAAGGGCGCCTTCGCACATGACGCATGCCGAGAAAATCCGAGAGTTCATCGTTGCCAACTTCTACGTCGCCGACGTGGAATCGCTCACGGAGGCGGACTCGTTTCTCGAGCGCGGGATCATCGACTCGACTGGCGTGCTCGAGGTCGTGGCCTTCCTGGAGCGAGACTTCGGTCTGACGGTCGAGGACACCGACATCGTGCCCGAGAACTTCGACTCCATCGCCAACCTGGTCGGCTACATCGCGCGCAAGGGGGGCTGATGAGCCTCCGGGAGCTGACTCGCGGCTTGCGTGAAGACCACCAACGGCACGGTGGCACTTGGCGCAACCCGGCCCTCTGGGCCGTCAGCGTGTATCGCTTCGGCAAGTGGGCCGACGATGTCGCACCCAAGCCGACCCGGGCCGTCCTGTCCAAGGCCTACGGTGCACTGTTCTTCGGGGTCGAGCTGACGACTGGCATCGTGCTCAACCGCGAGGCCAGCATCGGCAAGGACTTCGTCCTCTTGCGATCCGGGAACGTCAAGGTCCACCCGCGCTCCAAGATCGGCGACCGCGTACGCATCGGTCACGACGTGACCCTCGGCACCAACATGGACCGCCGTGGGGCGCCGGTCATCGGCAACGACGTGACCATTGGCTCCGGCAGCAAGATCCTCGGCCCCATCGTCGTCGGGGATGGTGCGACCATCTTGCCGAATTCTCTGGTGGTCTCGGATGTCCCGGCGGGCGCGACCGTAGTGGGCGTGCCGGGGCGGGTCACCAAGATCGAGTCCCGGTAGCGTTCCCCTTCCCGGTGCTACGCTGAAGGCCCCACCATGACCCTCTTCGCGGACATCGCCGACGGTTACCGGATACACGGCAGGAAGCTCCGAAACCCTGCCGGCTGGGCCGTGATGACGTACCGCTTCGGCGTGTGGTCGAAGGGCCAGAGTGCGCCGCTGCGCGCGGCCAGCGACGCCTTGTATTC
>Ga0315912_10000797_pt1 | contig 47160 bp, 30 predicted proteins | sample VfabasoilMG_FD_204469 | JGI IMG/M metagenome (GOLD analysis project Ga0315912, IMG submission 204469) | Garden soil microbial communities collected in Santa Monica, California, United States - V. faba soil | ecosystem: Environmental > Terrestrial > Soil > Garden | place: USA: California... | reverse complement strand
CCAGTCGATCGTCGGCGCCGAGATCTCCGACCCCAGCGGCCTGCCCGGCCGCGTGATCGCGCTGGTCGAGAGCGCGCAGGGCTACCGCAACCTGTGCAAGCTCGTCAGCGCGCGGCAACTCGGCGACGATCCGGGACGCAAGGGCGCCAAGCTCGACGGGCCCGAGCACTTCGACCTCGTCGGCAGCGTCGCGCGCCATCAGGAGGGCCTGATCCTGCTCGCCGACCACCCGCGCCTCCTGCTCGCGCTCGCCGGGCGCGTCGCGGGAGCGAACCTCTTCGCCGCGCTCTCGCCCGCCGCGCTGCGCGTGAAGAGCTCGCGCGCGAGCGATCTCTCCGCGCTGCCGCGCAACGCCGCCGCCGCCGCGCCGCGGCGCATCCGGCTCGACGAAGGCGCCTTCGACCCGCGCGCCGAGGAGCTGCCGCTCGAGCCGCCCAAGGTGCCGCCGCCCGCGCGCGCCGCGAGTGCGCTCGACCTGGTCGAGGCCGCGCGCGCGGTCGGAGCCGCGCTGCTGGCCGTGCCCGACGTCTACGCCGCGCACGCCTCGGGCGAACGCGATCACAAGCTGCGCGTCGCGATCAAGCACAACGCGCTGCTCGAGGACTTGCCGCAGGAATGGCTGGCAGAGAGGCCGCTGCACCTCTGCGCGCCGGCCGAGATGCGCGCGCTCTACGCGGATTTCCCCGGCGCGCTCGAGCGCACGCTGGAGGTCGCGCAGCGCTGCAGCTACGCGCCGCCGCTGGGCGGGATCGTCTTCCCGACGATCGCGCTCGAGCGCGGCGAAACGGCCTACTCGAAGCTCTGCAAGCTGGCCTTCGACGGCGCGCGGCGGCGCTACCGGCCGCTCAAGCCCGAGGTGCTGCGACGCCTCGACTACGAGCTGTGCACGATCGAACGCCTGGGCTTCGCGCCCTACTTCCTGCTGGTGATGCAGATCGCCGACTTCGCCAAGGCCGAGGGCATCCCCTGCATCGGGCGCGGCTCGGCGGCCGACAGCCTGGTCGCCTACTGCCTCGAGCTGACCGACGCCGATCCGCTGCGCTACCGCCTGATCTTCGAGCGCTTCCTCAACCCCGCGCGCAAGGACCGGCCCGACATCGACCTCGACTTCTGCTGGCGGCGGCGCGACGAGGTGCTCGAGCACGTCGGCGAGCTCTTCGGCGCGGAGCGCACGGCGATGATCTCGACGCTCAACCGCTGCGGGCTGCGCGCCGCCTTCCGCGAGTGCGCGCTGGTGCTCGGCATCCCGCCGGCCGAGGTCAACCGCTGGTCGAAGCGCCTGCCGTACTACTACACGAACCCGCGCAGCGATTTCGACGGCAGCGCCGCGAGCGCCGACGACGAGGATCAGGCAACGGCCGCGCCCGCTGCGGGCGAGAACCCGATCGCCGCCGTGCTGCGCGAGACGCCCGAGGCCGCGGGCTTCCCCTTCGAGGACGCGCGCTTCCAGGAGGCGCTGGCGCGCGCGGCGCAGCTCGTCGACGCGCCGCGGCACCTCGGCCTGCATCCGGGCGGCGTCGTCGTCGCACCCGAGTCGATCACCGACCACGTTTCCTGCCACCGCGCGGCCAAGGGCGTCCTCGCGGCGCAGTTCGACAAGGACGCGGTCGAGGCGATCGGCCTGGTGAAGATGGACCTGCTCGGCAACCGCGCGCTGACGACCATCGACGACTGCCTGAAGCACCTCGCGACGCGCGGCATCGCGGTCGATTTCGCCGCGCTGCCCGAGGACGAGCCGCGCACGGCGCGCACGCTCTGCGAGGGCCTGACGCTGGGCTGTTTCCAGATCGAGTCGCCCGGCATGCGCAACCTGCTGCAGCAGATCGGCGCGCGCACGATGGACGACGTGATCCAGGCCGTGGCGCTGATCCGGCCCGGCCCGGCCTCCTCGGGCATGAAGGACGCCTACGTGCGGCGCTTCCGCAAGCTCGAGTCGCCCGCGCCTCCGCATCCGCGCCTGACCGAGCTGCTCTGCGACACGTTCGGCGTGATGCTCTACCAGGAGGACGTGATGCAGGCGGCCGCGCTCGTCGCCGGCATGGAGCTCTGCGAGGCCGACCTCCTGCGTCGCGCGCTGACGAAGCGCCGCGCGCACGAGCTCGGCCCGCTGCACGAGCGCTTCCTCGCCGGCGCCGACGAGCAGGGCATCGCCGCCGCGGATGCCGAACGCGTCTGGGAGCTCATCTCGAACTTCGCCTCCTTCGGCTTCTGTAAGGCGCACGCGGTCACCTACGGGCGCATCTCCTGGCGCGCGGCCTGGCTCAAGACGCACCATCCGGCCGTGTTCCTGGCGAGCTTCCTCGCCAGCGACACGGGCTACTACGACGCGCGCGTCTACGTCGAGGAGGCGCGCCGCCTGGGCGTTCCGATCCTGCCGCCCGACGTCAACAAGAGCGGCGCGAGCTTCGCGCCGGAGTGGATCGGCGACACGGCCGCGCTGCGCATCGGCTTCGGGCAGGTGAAGGGGCTCTCGCACAAGACGCTCGAGCGGCTGCTCGCCGCACGCGCGCAGCACGGGGCCTTCGTCTCGCTGCCGGAGTTCCTCGAGCGCACGGGCGCGCAGTCGGACGAGGCCGAGGCGCTGATCCGCTGCGGCGCCTTCGCCGCGCTCGACCGCACGATCCCGGAGCTGCTCTGGCGGCTGGCGCTGCTCACGGCTCCCGTGCGCGCGCGACCGGACAAGAGCCTCGACCCGGCGCTGCTGGCCGCCTGCCGCGAGACGCCGAGGAAGCGCGCGCAGACCGCGGTCGAGGCCGCGCGCGCGAAGACCGGCGGCTGGAACGGCAAAGGCCTCGCGCTCGGCCGGCTCGAACTCGGCGCGGGAGAGAGTACCTCGCTCTTTCCCGAGCCCGAGGCGCCGGCGCTGGCGCTGCCGCGCCTGCCGGATCCCGATCCGCTCGAGCGCGGGCGCGAGGAGTTCGCGCTGCTCGGGTTGACGGTGCGTGCGCACCCGCTGCAGCTCTTCCCCTGCGCCGCCGACGAGCGCCTGGGCGGCATGCGCCCGAAGAACCCGATCCCCTGCGGCGAGCTGGCGCGCTACGAGGGCGCGCGCGTCTCGCTGCGCGGCTGGCCGGCCGCGACGCGCCACGTGCGCACGGCGGACGGACGCTCGATGCGCTTCCTGACGCTCGAGGACGAGAGCGGGCTGGCGGAGGTGGTCGTCTTCCCCGACGTCTACGAGCGCGACGGCGCGCAGCTGGCCTCGTTCGGCGCGCTGCTCGTCACGGGCACGGTCGAGAACCAGATGGGCGCGCGCACGCTGCACGCCGAGCGGATCTGGTAGGGCTCCGGACTTGCCAAACAGGCCTGCTAAAGCTAGATTAGTCTGGCTGACGAAAGAGAAGGAGCCATGATCCGACCCAAGACGACGACCCTGGGGGCCTTTGAGGCCAAGAACCGACTCTCCGAATTGATCGAACGGGTCAGCAAGGGCGAGAGCGTCGTAATCACACGTCACGGCACGCCTGTCGCGCGGCTCGTCCCCTACCACGAGAGCGTCGAGCGAGAGAGCGTCCAGGGCGCGATCGACGGGCTTCGCAAGCTGCGCAAGGGGATGCGCCTACGCGGACTGAAACTGCGCGACCTGATCGACGAGGGCCGCTCGTGAAGCTGGTGCTCGACGCTTCCGTGGCGCTGGCCTGGTGCTTCGAGGATGAGCGATCGGACTACTGCGAGAGTCTGCTCGACGCGCTGACCCAGTCCAAGGTTGCGGCGCCCGAGTTGTGGGCCCTGGAGGTCACGAACGGACTGCTGATGGCGATGCGCAAGAAGCGCATCGACGAGGACCAGTTGGCCGGTGCACTCGAGCTGCTCGATGGAATGCCGATCGAACTTGCCCCGACGCCCAAGAAGATCGCCATGGGTCGGATCCTGGAACTGGCGGTGGAGACCGGGCTGACGATCTACGACGCGACCTACCTCGAGCTCGCCGAGCGACTCGACGTGCCGCTCGCGACGCTCGACAGCGGACTACGCAAGGCAGCCGCTCAACTTGGACGCCTGCACCAGCCGAGCTGATTAGTTCCCGCGGGCGTAGCGCCACTCCTCGGCCCGGCCGCCATCGCCCTCGATGCGCGCGACGAGCGTGCCGTCGGACTCGAGCCGGTAGTGGATGCGCTTGGGGTAGTCGTGCGCCTCGTTCTCGAAGAGGAGCTCGCGCGCGGCGCAGGACTTCAGTGCGAACTCGGTCGAGTTCTTGCCGAAGGGCAGCGCCACGAAGACCAGGCTCGCGCCGCGCTCCTCGATGCGCATGTGCTCGAAGAACATCAGGTTCCCCTCCTGGAGCTCGCGCCCCGCGCCGAGCAGCTGACCGCCCGCGGCGGGGGTCCAGTACTCCTCGACGCGCGAGGCGCCGTGCGACTCGACCCACACGCCGGTCAGGAAGGACGCGTCGCCGACGCGGCCCGCGATGCCGGGGGGCGGGGCCGGGGCCTGGGGGGCAGCGGCGCAGGCACAAAGCGACAACGAAGCGAGCCGCAGCGCCCAGGCGGAGAGCAGATGCGGCATCCTCATGCGAGCGTGGTCTTCCGGTAGCGCATGCCGACGTTCTCGCGCCCCATCTCGCGCAGGCGTTCGATCTCCTTCTTCAGGCCCAGATTGTGGGCCTTCGAGACCACGCTCTTGACGGAGCGGTTGAGCTTCTGCGCCAGGTCGAGGTTGGCGACCTTGGGATAGAGCTCGACCAGCATGCCGATCGCCTGGCGGTCCCAGCGCGGCATGCGCGTGGCCGACGAGCCCGTCAGGCGCCGCACGAAGGCCTTGTCCTTGGCCAGGCAATAGCGCGCTCCCAGGCGTTTCACCGAGTCGATCGTGCGCCCGAAGATCAGCGCCAGGTCCTCGTCGGTGCGCGTGCCGTAGAGGCGCTTGAAGTCGGCGATCTCCTCCTGCGTCCAGCGCCCGCTCTGCTGGAAGGCGCGCAGCTCCTCGACCTGGCGCCGCACCTCCTCGAGCGCGCGCCCGAACTTGAGCGCGATGACCTCGGTCGTCGTCCCGCCCAGGTAGCGCTTGAGCTCCTGGATCTCGTGCGCGCTCCAGGGGCCGGTGCGCGGCGCGGCCTGGAAGACCTCCGCGGCCATGCGGTGCACGCTGGCGACCGGACGATTGAGCTCCTTGGCGATCACCAGATCGTCGCGCAGGCCGTAGAGTTCGCGCAGGCGCGCGATTTCCGCTTGGCTCCAGCGCCCGCGCCGCGGTGTGGCGGGCCGTTCTGCTCCCCAGGTTCGACGCACGGTAGCCTCCCCCTTTTCCCTCGCGCCCAGCCTAGCGGGGCACTTAGGAAACCGCTATTGCGGAAATCGCGCCTCCCAGGCGCGCGCGCTCTCATTCCCGTTTCTTGGACGAGTCGTCGATCTCGAGCCCGTTCTCGTTCAACGCGGCCTCCTGCAGGTTGTGGTCGACCTGCCGCGCGTGGAGCCGCTCGCGCACCTGCTGCAGCACGCGCCGCACGCCCTCGCCGGTCGTCTCGGCCTGCGCCTCGCGCGCGATCTCGACCGCTTCGGTTCCCGGAGTCCGGCGCACCGCGTACTTGATCTCGTTGAGCAGGTTCGGGGCGACGCTGACGGCGTCGTAGCCCATGCCGAGCAGCATCAGGGCCGTGGCGTAGTCTCCGGCCATCTCCCCGCAGACCGAGCTCGGCTTCCCGGCCGCGCGGGCGCAGCGCGCGATGTGGCCCAGAGCCCAGAGCACGGCCGGGTGCGTCGGGTCGTAGAGCTTCGCCACCCAGGCGTTGTCGCGGTCGGCCGCGAGCAGGTACTGCACGAGATCGTTGGTACCGACCGAGACGAAGTCGACCTCCTTCAGCAGCTGCTCGAGCACGAGCACGCTCGAGGGAACCTCCAGCATCGCCCCCACCGGGATCTGCGGCGCGACCTCGTAGCCCTGCTCCTGCAACTGGCGGCGCACGTCATCGAAGATGCGGTGCACCTCCTGCACCTCCTCGACCGAGCTGACCATCGGCAGCAGGATGCGCAGTTGGCCCTGGGCGCTGGCGCGCAGGGCGGCGCGCAGCTGCACGCGCAGAAGGTCGGGCCACTGCAGCGAGATGCGCAGTCCGCGCCAGCCCAGGGCCGGGTTGGATTCCTTGGGGATCTTGAAGTACGGCAGCTGCTTGTCGTTCCCGATGTCGAGCGTGCGCAGCGCCATCGGCCGGCCTTCCATACGCCGCAGGACCTGGCAGTAGAGCCGGTACTGCTCGTCCTCGGAGGGGAACTGGTTGCGTTCCATGTAGAGGAACTCGGTGCGCAGCAGCCCGACGCCGTCGGTGTGCGTCACATCGAACGTGTCGAGATCGCGCACGCTCTCGATGTTGGCCATCACCAGGAGGCGCTGGCCGTCGGGCGTCTCGCTCGGCAGGGCGGCGTGCAGCGCGAGCGCCTTGTGGCGCGCCTGGCGCCGCGCGAGACGCTGCAGGAACTGGTCGACGTCGTCCTGCTCGGGGCGCAGCTGCAAGAGGCCGCGATCGCCGTCCACGCACACGCGCATGCCCTGCTCGAGGCGCGCGATCAGGTTGGGCAGGCCGATGACGCAGGGGATCCCGAAGGAGCGCGCCAGCACCGCGCCGTGCGAGAAGCGGCCGCCGGTCTCGGTCACGATCGCCAGGATGCGATCGCGCTCGAGGTAGGTCGCGACCTGCGGGGTCAGCTCGGCCGCGGCCAGCACGACCTTGCCGCTGCCCGATGCGATCGTGTCGTGCTCGTGGCGCATCAGGAGATCGAGCACCAGGCGCCAGGGATCGCTGAAGTCCGCCGCGTAGGCGCGCACGTTGTCGCCCTCGAGGTCCGAGAGCGTGCGCTTGAAGCGCTCGATCAACTGCTGGACGCAGGCCTCGGCGTTGACGCGCTGGTCGCGGATGCTCGCCTGGAGCTTCTTCAGCGTCGTCGGGTCGTTGAGCAGGTGCCGGTGGAAGGAGAAGATCTCGGCGTCCTTTTCCCCGCTCTGGGCCGCGACCAGGCGCTGGCGCCGGCGCAACTCGTCGGTGGCGAGGTCCACGGCCTCCTGCAGCCGGGCGCTCTCGCGCTCGATCTCCTCGCCCGGGACGGTCCAGGTCGGCACCACGTTCGGCGTGGCGCGCACGATGTGCGCCGCTCCGAGGGCCAGCCCCGGGGCGACAGCGGTTCCCTTGATCGTCCTCTGCTGGGCCATGTGCTTGATCCGGCCTCGGCTCCGGACGAGGGCCAATCTACTCGCGGCCGCCCGCGCCCGGAAGCCTCGGACCAGAAGCGGCTCCGGCGGGCGCGAACTTCCTTCCGGGCTCAAGTCGGGCGCCCGCACGGCCGATCCCACTCCCGCGAACCCCACAAGGATGGGCCTGCACGTGCGTGGCCCTGCCGCAGTCGAGAAGAAGAAGAGGCAACATGTCGAATCAGGATTCCATCCAGGACTCGGAAGCGTCCGTGGAAGTCGGTAGCGCAACCCGGACCGAGAAGCAGCAGGTCGATGCCTCGATGGGCGCGCGCTTCTTCACCCTCGCCGGTCTCGTCGCAGGTGTGGGCGGCGCGGTCGTCGCTTTCGGGTCGCAGGTCCTCCCCGCGCAGGCGCAGCTCTTCGAGCGCGCGTCCGCGCGCGGCATCACGCCCGGCGCGCTGTGGTGCGCGGCCGCGGTGATGATCGCGCTGAGCATGCTCGCGCGCGCTCTGGGACGCAACCTCCAGAAGCTCTCGAAGACCGACGACCAGAGCCCGCTGATCGAGCAGATCGCCATGGACCTGGCGCAGACGCGCACGAGCATGCAGGAGCTGCGCGTCGAGTTCGTGTACTTCAAGGATCACCTCACGAACCTGAGTCGCGACCTGCCCTCGCAGATCGCCACGGCCAACGAGGCCACGACGCGCGACGCCATGTTCCGGCTGGCCGCGAGCCTCGACCAGGTCGGCGCACGCCTCGAGCAGCGCATCCGCTCGCAGCACGGCACGCTCGAAGCGACGCTGCAGGAAGTGCAGCAGTCGCTGCAGGCGACCTGCGAGCAGGTTGCGCAGCTGCAGCAGTCGATGAGCCAGAGCGCGCCGCCCGCCGGCGACTGGGAAGTCCCGGTCGAGCCGATGCCCCCGCCGATCAGCCTGGGCGTGCTCGATCACCTGGCCGACGACCACAGCACCGAGGCGCTGCCGACGTCCGAGTTCGGTGCGCCGCTGCCGAAGGCCCAGCTGACCTACGAGGAGAAGCTGGTCCAGCTCACGAGCCTGCTCGCCGATCCGCGCGTGCGCGCGGCCGCCGACGGCATCAGCCGCTCACGCGCTACCTGATTCGCCCTCGGCCGGCTGCTGGCTGGCCTTGAAGAAGGAGGCGAAGGGCTTGAAGGCCTTCTCGCCGCCCGTGTCGACGGTGTCCAGGCGCACGTGCTCCTCGCGCTCGCCGCGCTCGCCTTCGCGCCCGCGCCCTCCCGGTCCCCCACGCCGGTCGGCGCCCTTGCTCGAGCGCACGACGAGGCCGTCGCGTCGCGTCTGCGCCGCGCGCAGGTTGGGATTCACCGCCGGCTCCTCGCGCCGCCCGCGGCCGCGGCCCGGGCCGCGCTTGCCGCGCTCGCCGCCACGCTCGCCGCCGCGCTCGTCTCCACCCGCCTGCTCCTGCCGATCCGTGCGACCGGCACCCTGCTGGCGCGGGAAGCGCGGAGGCCGCGGAGCACGCTCGGGCGGCGGCAGCTTCTTGAACGAGAGCGCCAGGCGCTGGCCGCCGGACTCGAGGATGCGCGCGCGCACCGTCTCGCCCACGCAGATCAGCTCGCGCGCGTCGCGCACGTAGTGCTCGGAGCACTCGCTGATGTGCACCATCGCGTCCTGCGCGAGCCCGACGTCGACGAAGCAGCCGAAGCTGGAGACGCTGGTCACGATGCCCTCGAGCACGCGGTCCTTGACGAGGCGCTGCGGATCGGTGTCCGGATCGAGCAGCTTCACGGGGTGCTGCAGCGAACGCGGATCGCCGCCGGGGAAGCCGAGCTCGCGCATCAGGTCGCGCCAGGTGCCTTCGTCGACGCCGAAGTCGGCCCGCCGCAGGCCCTTGGTCCCGCCCGGACGGCCGAGCGCCTGCTCGACCGAGCTGCCGATGCTGTCGAGCATGCGCCGCACGAGCGGATACTGCTCGGGGTGCAGGTTCGTCGCATCGAGCGGCTCGCTGCCGCCGTGGATGCGCAGGAAGGCGATCACGCTGGTCCACTGGGCCTCGCTCAAGAGGCCGTCCTGGCGCAGCTCTTCGCGGTTCGTGAACGGCCGCTCGCCGCGCCGGGCGACGATCTTCTTGGCCGCCTCGCGCTCGATCCCCGGCAAGTGCATCAGGAACGAGAGCGGCGCGCGGTTCACGTCGCAACCGACGTGCGCCGTGCTGGACTCGATCGTCTCGGTCAGCACGCGCCGGGCGTTGGCCTTGCTCACGAGCCCCTGCTCGCTGCCCAGACCCAGGTGCCTCGGGTCGATCTTGAGCACCTCGCACAGCGGATCCTGCAGCCGGCGCGCGAGGCTGATCGCCATGCGCGCGGGCACGGCGCGCTCGGGCAGCTCGTTGCGCGCGAGCTCCGAGTTCGCATAGCTCGAGAGGCCGGCCTCGTTGACCACCAGCACGTTGGCGTCGCTGCCGGCGGCGCGCAGCGCGGCGCGCATGCTGAGCACGGCGGCGCGCGGCCCCTTGCCGTTGCCCAGGGCGAGCACGCGCACGTTGGTCGGCTCGAGCAGCGCCTTGAGCTCCGCTCCGAGCGCCGCCGGCTCCTTGCCGGCCGTCTCGATGCGCGTCTCGGGGCCGATCGGATCGCCGTTCTCGCCCACGAGCACCGCGGTCCAGTCGCCCTTGGCGCTGACGTCGATACCCAGCACGGGCATGCGGCCGAGCAGCGGCGTGGCCAGGATCTGGCGCAGGTGCTGGCCGAGGAAGCGCAGGGCTTCCCAGTCCGCGCGTTCCTTCAGCTCGAGTCGCACGTCGGCCTCGAGCATCGGCACGAGCCGGTGCTGCAGCGCCTGTTGCGCGACCTCCTGGAGCACCTTCTCGTAGGCCGGGTGCGTATGGCGGCCGAGGGCGGCGCGCACGCGCGGCAGCCCGTGCGAGAGATCCAGTCCGATCTGCGTCGTGACGACGCGGTCGTTCTGGGCCTGGCGGATGGCGATCAGGCGATGGCCCTGGATCTGGCGCAGCGGCTGGCTGATGCGCGCGACGCTGCGATGGCGGCCGAGGCGTGACTCGTCGACGATCGGTCGCACGGTCAGCTGGCCGTGCTTGCCGAGGATGCGGCGCAGCGCGCCGCGCAGGCGCGGGTCGCGGCCGAGGCGATCGGAGAGGATGCGCAGCGCGCCTGCGAGCGCCTCCGATTCGGTGTGGATGCCCTTGTCCGGGCGCACGAACTGCTGGCAGACGCGCGCGAGCTGCGCATTCATCGCCGCCGTGGGATCGATGTGCGGATGGTGCGCGACGGCGGTGGGCTCGAGCGTAGGAGCTGCAGCCTCCGGCTCCTCCTCGGATGATTCGTCCGCGGTCGCGACGGGCTCCGCGGGGGCCGGTTCGGAGGGCGGCGGCAGCGCCTCGGACGCCGGTGCTTCGGCCTCGGCCGGCTTCTCGGGCTCGCTCACGCTCTCATCCGGCCCGGACTCGCGCTCGTCCAGGTCCTTCTCGCTCACGCCCAGCAGCGCGGCGCGCTCCGCCTTCGGCAGCGGCGCGACGAGCAGATCCGCCAGCACGCCCAGGCCGCGATCGAGCGCGAGCTGCACTTCCGGCTCGGGCCGGCGGTGCGGGATGAACAGATCCTCGAGCTCGAAGCGGTCGTTCGTGCGCCGGATCGCCTCGAGCTTGTCGGGCGTCGCGCTGGGCTCCTTCTCGAGCAGCCGCAGGATCGTGCCGCGCCGGCGGTCGAGCTCCTCGAGCTCCTCGCGCGTGCGCTTCAGGCGTCGGATGACGCCCTCGTTGAGCTCGCCGACCTCCTGGCGGCGGAAACGGGCGATGAAGGGGGCGGACAGTCCGGCGTCGAGCATCGTCAGGGCGCTCTGGACGTGCTCGGGCTTGGCGGAGAACTCCTTGGCCAGGGTCTCCAGGATCGATGTGGCGGTCACGGCAGGTTCCTGCGTGAGAGGGGATGGGATCGCCCGGCGAGGGGGGCTCGCCGAGGATGGGGTGCGCGGAGACGGGTGCTTCCGCGCGGGGTGGAGAATTATAGCGGACCCGGACTCAGGCCGGCAGTTCGAAGGCCGAGACGCGCGATTCCTCGGCCAGCAGGCCGGCGCCCGAGGCCACCTGCCAGGCGACGAGCTCGTCGAGGCCCGGGATGGCCCAGTCGCCGAGCAGCCTGCCGGTGAGCGTGTCGCGCACTTCGAGCAGCGCGCCCTTCACCAGGTAGAGCTTGCCGCTCTCGGCCGAGATGCCGACCTCGGGCACCTCGTCGGCCGGCTGCGTCGAGAGGATCTCCCACCACAGCGGCGCGTCGCCGGCGGTCGAGTCGACCGGCAGCGCCAGCAGCGAGAGCGTGTCGCCGCGGCGCGCGTCCTCGCGGCGCGCGAGCTCGATCATGAACTGCGAGACGACCTCGCGCGGCAGCGCCGAGGCGAGGTCGCGCGTCAGCACCACCAGGCCCTCGCCGCTGGCCGCGATGCCGTGGATCAGCGCGCCACGCGGCGCGAGCGTCTCGCACTGGAACTCGCCGTTGTGCGCGTCGAGGCACAGGATGCCCTGGCGCTTGCTGCTGATGTGCGTGGCGACGATGAACACGCGCGATCCGGCGCGCGCCACGTGGTGGTAGCGCTCGCCCGGACGCGAGTACTCCCAGGTCTCCGAGAGCTTGTGCGTGTCGAAGGCCACGACGCGCTTGGGCGTGACCGTGATCGCCAGGTCGGTGCCCACCAGGGCCTCGTCGAAGGCATCGATCTCGACGCCGCCCGCGAAGGCGCCGTTCTGGATCGAGATGCGCACCAGCATGTGCCCCTTGGCCGTCGGTCCGAGCACGAGCGCGTGCCCGTCCGCCGCGAAACCGGCGCCGAATCCGCGCCCGTAGCCGACCTCGCAGGGCGAGGACCAGACGATCTCCCCGCTGCCGCGCTCGAGCGCCGCGAGCTTGCCCGGGATCACGTCGTCGATCCACAGGTCGTCGGCCGGCGGGTCGTAGTGGTGCACCAGCAGCGGCCCCGCGGGGCCGAAGGCGATCCCGTCGACGATGCCGGGGATCTCGCGGCTGAAGCGGCGCTTGGCGGTGCGGGTCATGGACACGGTGCGCGCATGGTACGGCCGCCGCGCACGAAAGGAAGCGCCGGGCGGCTCAGTCCTTGCCGCTCTTGAGCACTTCCTCGGCGATGTTGTTGGGCACGTCCCGGTACTCGAAGAGCTCCATGGCGTACGAGCCGCGGCCTTGCGTCGCGCCGCGCAGCGAGGAGGAGTAGGCGAACATCTCCGCGATCGGCACGAGCGAGCGCACGACGCGCAGGTTCCCGATCGAGTCGACTTCGCTGACTTCGCCGCGGCGCGAATTGAGATCGCCCACGACCGCGCCGAGGAACTCCTCGGGCACGCGCACTTCGACCTTCATGATCGGCTCGAGCAGCGTGATGTTGTTCTCGGCGGCCTGGCGGAAGGCCAGCGAGCCTGCCAGCGTGAAGGCCATCTCGTTCGAGTCGACCTCGTGGTACTTGCCGTCGGTCAGCGTGGCGCGCACGTTGACGAAGGGGAAGCCGTGCTGCCCGCCGCCCTTGAAGCCGTCGCGCAGGCCGTTCTCGACCTTGGGGATGTATTCGCGCGGGACCGAGCCGCCCTTGATCCCGTCGATGAATTCCAGGTCGCCGTCCTTGGTCGCGACCGGCTCGAACTTGACCGTGATCACGGCGTACTGGCCGCGGCCGCCCGACTGGCGGATGAAACGCGCCTCGGTCTCGATCGCACGGCGCAGGCGCTGCTTGTAGGCCACCTTGGGCTTGCCCGTAACGACGGCGCACTTGTGCTCGCTCAGGATGCGGTTGACGATCACCTCGAGGTGCAGCTCGCCCATGCCGCTGATGATCAGCTGGCCGGTCTGCTCGTTCGTCTGCGCGCGGAAGGTCGGGTCCTCGCGCATCATCTTGCCGATGACCTCGCCCAGCTTGTCGCGGTCGCTCGAGAGCTTCGGCTCGAGCGACATCGAGATCACCGTGTCGGGGAACTGGATCTTGTTCAGCGCGATGGGCTTCGCCTCGTCGCAGAGCGTGTCGCCGGTGTAGGTGTTCTTGAGGCCGATGACGGCGCCGATGTCGCCGGCGCGGATCTCGTCGATCGCGTCGCGCTTGTTGGCGTGCATGCGCACCAGGCGGCCGACGCGTTCCATCTTGCCCGTGCGCGCGTTCATCACGCCCGTGCCCTTCTGCAAGACGCCCGAGTAGACGCGCACGAAGGTCAGGTCGCCGGTCGATTCGGCGATGGTCTTGAAGGCCATCAGGCACAGCGGGTCGGTGTCGACGCGCTTGCGCACCTGCTTGTTGTCCGTGCGCGGCTCGATGCCCTCGACGGCCGGCAGGTCGAAGGGCGCGGGCAGGAAGTCCACCACCGCGTCGAGCATGAAGCGCACGCCCTTGTGCTTGAGCGCCGAGCCGCACACGACGGGCGTCATCTCCATCTTGATCGTGCCGGCGCGCAGCCCCTTGAGCAGCAGATCCTCCGGGGGCTCCTGCTCCTCGACGAACATCTCGACCAGCCTGTCGTCGAACTCGGCCGCGACCTCGATCATCTTGTGCCGGTGCAGCCGGGCCTCCTCGAGCAGCTCGGCCGGGATCTCGCTCTCGATGTAGGACTTGCCCTCGGCCTCCTCGGGGAACTCGTACATTTTCATGCGCACGAGGTCGATCACGCCGCGGAAGTCCTTCTCCTGGCCGACGGGGATCTGGATCGGCACGGGCCGCGCCTCCAGGCGCGTCTTGATCGACTCGACCGAGCCCCAGAAGTCGGCGCCCACGCGGTCCATCTTGTTGATGAAGCACAGGCGCGGAACGCCGTAGCGGTTGGCCTGGCGCCAGACCGTCTCCGACTGCGCCTCGACGCCGCTGACCGCGTCGAAGACCGCCACCGCGCCGTCGAGCACGCGCAGGCTGCGCTCGACCTCGGCCGTGAAGTCCACGTGGCCGGGCGTGTCGATGATGTTGATCGAGTGGTTGTTCCACTCCGCGGCCGTGGCGGCGGACTGGATCGTGATGCCGCGCTTGCGCTCCTCCTCGAGGAAGTCCATCGTCGCTTCCCCGTCGTGGACCTCGCCGGTCTCGTGGATCTTGCCCGTCAGGAACAGGATGCGCTCGGTGACCGTGGTCTTGCCGGCATCGATGTGGGCCATGATGCCGATGTTGCGATGCATCTCGAGGCCGCGCTTCGCGTTCTTGAAGCTGCGGGGGGAATCGGACTTGGTGAGGCTGGCCATGGCTGTCATTGGGGCGTGGACCTTCGGCGCAAGAATTTGAGGCCAAGCAAGTTAACGCGGATCCACCTCCGGTCAAGAGCGGAGCTTCCGGCGCGCCCGTTTTCCAGGTTTTCCAGGCCCTGAGGGCCGATTGCGCCCCAGTCGCTCGTGGGCGGCCACGAACTCGTGGCTGGTGAAGGCAGCCATCAGGGAGAGGTCGCCGGCGAGCACCGTCGCGGCCAGGATCTCGGCGAAGTGGTCCGCGCGACCCTCGCCCAGGCAATCCATCAGGCGCAGGCACTCGGCCGCGGTGCCTTGTCCGCTCCCGCCGCCCACCGTACCGACGAGCAGCGCCGGCAGGTGCACGCTGGCGTAGAGATCGCCGCGCTCGCCCACGGCGAAGTCGAGCTGGCCGGTCGCGCACTCGCCGACGTAGGCGAGGTCCTGCCCGCAGGCGAGGAACACCGCGGCGAGCCCGTTGGCCGCCTGGACGAGCCAGTTCTGCGTTCCGAGCTCCGCGAAGCCGACGCGGTAGCTGTCGAGGATCGCGCAGAGCTTCTCGGGGCTCGTGCGCGCGAGCTTGGCGAGCGCCGCGCGCGGGATCGTCACGTCGGCGACCGCGCTGCGGCCGCGACCTTCGATCTGCGCGCGCGCGTTGGCGCGCTTTTCGACGTCCTGCCCGTGCACGAAGCGCGCCAGGGCCTTCGTGCGCTGTTCGAGGTCGGCGCTGACGAGCTCGGCTGCGCGCGCGGCCATGTTGATTCCGATCGCGTCGCCGGTCGTGAACACGAGCTGCAAGACGAGCCGGCGGCCGAGGACGCTCGGTGCGACCGAGCTCAGCGCGCCGTGGCGCGTGGTGGTCGAGACGAGCTGCCGCCAGCGCGCCAGGCTCGCGCGTGCGGTCTCGGCCGCGCGTTCCGCGGCCCGCGCATCGCGGTAGACGAGGACCGGATTCTGCGTCAGCCCGCGGCGCAGCACGCGCGCGCGGGAACCCCCACCCGCGGCGAGGAGCTTCATCCCGCGCGAGTAGGAAGCGACCAGCGCGCCTTCCGTCGTCGCCATCGGGACGTAGAGCTCGCGCGGGCCGAGCGACGTGTCGACGCGCAGCGGCCCGGCGAGGCCGAGAGGCACCTGCGCGTAGCCGACGAGGTTCTCGATCTTGCCGCGCGCCGCGGCGAGCGGCACGGGCGTGCCGGAGACGTGCAGCGGATCCGCGCCGGCAGCGCGCGACCAGAGCGCGCGCCGTGCGGCGACGGGCGCGATCGAGTGGTCGTCGCTCGCATCGCGCGGGATCGGGGGAAGGGCGTGTGCGCGGCGGCTCATGCTGTGCCTTTCACGTGCCGGTCGAACCAGGAGATCATCTCCCACACGACGTGCAGCACGGATTCGCGCGCGCGGTAGGCGTGCCCCTCGTGCGGGAGCGTGACGAAACGCACGCGCCCGCCGGTCCCCTTGAGCGCCTGGAACAGCCGCTCCGACTGGATCGGCAGCGTGCCGGGGTTCTGGTCCTCGGCGCCGTGGATCAGGAGCAGCGGGGCCTTGATCCGGGCCGCGTCGAGGAATGGCGAGAGCTTCAGGTAGCTCTCGGGCGCCTCCCAAAGCGTGCGGCGCTCGGCCTGGAATCCGAAGGGCGTGAGCGTGCGGTTGTAGGCGCCGCTGCGCGCGATGCCGGCGCGGAAGAGCTCGCAGTGCGCGAGCAGCATCGCGGTCATGTACGCGCCGTAGCTGTGCCCGCCGACGCCGACGCGCTCGGGATCGACGACCCCCTCGGCCGCGAGGTGGTCGATCGCCGCGCGCACGCTCGCGACCGACTGCTCGATGAAGCGATCGTTCATCGTCTCGGGGTGGCCGACGATCGGCATCGCCGCGTCGTCGAGCACTGCGTAGTCCGCGAGCGCGAACAGGAGCTGGGAAGGCCCCGCGACGCGCGTGAAGTGGTGCGGCGTGCCGCTCGTCTGGCTGGCCGTGCCCTCGTCGGGATAGTCCTGCGGGTAGGCCCACAGGACGAGCGGCAGGCGCGTGCCGGGCTTCCAATCCGGCGGCAGGTAGAGCTGGCCCGAGAGCGCGACGCCGTCCGGGCGCGTCGTGCGCACGATGCGCTTCTCGATCCTGCGCAGGAGCGGCGTCGGGTCGCCGAAGTCCGTCAACTTCCGCAGCGCCTGCGCGCCGACCTGGCGCAGACACAGGTTCGGCGGCTCGCTCGCGCTCTCGCGGCGCGTGATGAAGCTCTCGCGCTCTTCGCCTTCGAGCAGCGCGACGAGGCCCTCGTAAACGCCCTCCGCGCAGCGCCAGAGCTCCTCGCGTTCGCGGGCGCCGAGCCGCTCGCGCGCGAGGAACGGCCGCTTGCCCTGCTCGTCCTGCCCCTCTCCTGCGCGGAAGATCCAGCCATCCTCGACGCGCACGAGACGCCGGCCGCCGGGACTCACGCGCGTGACCAGCGCGCCGGGATCGCCGTAGCGGTCCTTGACGCCGCGGTCGTCGATCAACGCGAGCTCGGCGCCGCTCGCGCGCTCGTGCAGACTGGTGCGCATCCAGCGCCGATCGCGATCGTACTGGCGCGCGATGAGTCGCGTTGGATCCGGCAACCAGGAGAGCGCGGCGGCACGCTGCGCCAGGCGCAGGCACTCGACCGGCTCGCCGTCGAAGGGCGCGTCGAGGCTCATCCAGCGATCGCGCGCGGGGACATTCTTGCGCGGATCGCCACCGTCGAGTGCCTCGACCCAGAGCAGCAGCGCGGGCTCGTGCGGACTCCACTGCACGGCGCGCGGGCCCGTGCGCACGCCCTCGATCGGCACGTCGCGCAGCTCGGGAAACTCCGCCACGCGCCGCACGAGCCGGCCCTCGAGATCGAGCACCTCGATCGCGTTCGGGAAACCGTACGCGCCCTGCGAGCGGCTGAACGGCCGCAAGAGGCGCGTCACCAGCACGAGTTCGCCGCCGCTCGACACATCGGTGCTCGCGTAGAGCGCGGGCGCGCCGAAGCGCCGCGGTTCGCCGCCCGTCGCCGAGACGATCGCGAGCTCGCTGGTGGCGTAGTGCTCGAAGAGCGCGTCGTCGTGCGGGCTCTCGAGCAGGTCCTGGTAGGTGCGCAGCGGCGTCACCTCGCCGTGCGCCTCCTGCACGAGCGGCCCCTCCGCGGAAGCCGGCGCGACGGGAGCAGCGGCGCGATCGCGCGGCACCAGCGTCAGGAGCAGGCGCTCGCCGTCCGGCAGCCACTCGAATCCCTCGCCGAAGATCGCGTTGAGCCCGCTCGCGAGCCGGCGCAGCTCGCCGCCGCGCACGTCCCCCACCCAGAGCTCTGTGCCCTCGCCGCCGACGAGCGCGAGCGCGAAGGCCTGAGCGCGGTGCGACCAGCGCACCGAGGCGATGCGCCGTCCGGCCGGCAGCCCGATCGCGCGCCGCGCCAGCGTGGCGCGCTCGACCAGCGCGAGCGAGCTCCCGAACCCGAGCTGGCGTTGCGCGTTCGTCGCCGGATCGATGCGCAGCCCCGCCAGGCGCACGAACGGCTGCGCGACCTCGGCCAACGAGGGCATCGGCGGGTGCAGGACCTCGAGCCAGGCGCTGGCGTCGGGCGCGAGGAACAGCCAGGGCGCGCCGGGGGCCTCGAGCAAGTCGACGATCTCGCGCGCGGGGAGCTGATAGCGAAACGTCTCGGGCTGCATTGCGCTCCGCGCGCGGTTCTACCATGCCGCGCTGACTCAAGTCTTTCCGGGTGCGAACGGCAATCGCCCCGGCGAGACGGCATGCTGGGAGCAACCCCCCGGACGAAGGAGTCCCCCCATGAGCACCAGCCGTCGTGAGTTCCTGCAGGTCAGCGCCGCCACCGCCGCCGCCGCGCTGCTCGCCAAACAATCCCGGGCAACCTCGAGCGCCAAGCTCAAGCTGCTGATCCTCGGCGGCACGGGCTTCATCGGGCCCGCGCTGGTCGAGCTGGCGCAGAAGAACGGTCACACGGTGACCCTCTTCAACCGCGGCAAGACGCGCACGGACCTGTTCCCGGACATCGAGAAGCTGCAGGGCGATCGCGACCCGAAGAAGGGCGAGGGGATCAAGGCGCTCGAAGGCCGCAAGTGGGACGTCGTCTTCGACGACTGCGGCTACTACCCGCGCCACGTCAAGGCCTCGGCCGAGCTCATGGCGCCCAACGTCGGGCACTACATCTACGTCTCGAGCATCAGCTGCTACGCCGAGTCGACGAACAAGGTCGAAGGCGGCGACGAGAACACCGAGCTCGCCAAGCTTGCGGACCCGACCGTCGAGACGATGGGCAAGGCGGGCGAGTTCTACGGCGGCCTCAAGGTGCTCTGCGAGCAGGCGGTGCAGGCCGCGCTGCCCGACAAGTGCACGATCGTGCGCCCGGGCTACATCGTCGGCCCCGACGATCCGACCGGCCGTTTCACCTACTGGCCCGTGCGCATCGACCAGGGCGGCGACGTGCTCGTCCCCGGCGGCAAGGACGACCCGCTGCAGGTGATCGACGTGCGCGACCTCTCGGCTTTCATGCTGCTGATCGGCGAGAAGGGCACGAAGGGCGTCTTCAACGCCTGCGGCCCCGAGAAGCGCATGAGCTGGGGCAGCGTGATCGACGCCTGCCAGAAGGCGGCCGCCAAGCCGGCCAACCTGCACTGGGCGACGCCGACCGAGCTCAAGGCCTACGCCGACGTCGAGTTCCCGATCTGGGCCCCCTACGAAGGCGACTCGAAGGGCTTCCACACCTGGAGCAACGCGCGCGGGGTCAAGGCCGGGATGACGTTCCGGCCGATCGACGCGATCGTGAAGGACACGCTCGCCTGGTGGAAGTCGGCGCCCGAGGCTCACCGCGGCAAGAAGCTGCGCGGGCCCGAAGCCGCCAAGGAAGCCGAGATTCTCAAGGCGCTCAAGAAGGCCTGAGCTACTTCGGCGGCGGATCCGACTCGGGCAGCACCGGCGCGTCCTTCGGCGTCACTTCGCCTTCGCGTTCGCGGATGCGCAGGTCGTTCTGGTACACGCGCACGAACATGCGCTTGCCGTCCTCGCTCCAGGCCTGCCACTCGCCCTGACGCCGGTTGCCGACGTACCCGCCCTCCTCGACGAGCGTTCCGTCTGCGAGCCAGACCTTCCAGTGGCCGCAGCGCTGGCCGTTCTTCGCCGGCCCCTGCATGTGGCGCTGGCCGTTCTCGAACCAGAAGGTCATCGGGCGCTCCTCCTCCGGTCCGGCATAGAAGAGTTCGGAGCGCATCCGGCCGTTGGCGTACCAACTGCGCCACAGGCCGGCGGGCTTGCCGTGATCCCATTCCTTCTCCCACTCCTTCGAGCCGTCCGGGCGCAGGATGGTCTCCTTGCCGTGCTTGCGCGCCGTCTCGTTGCCGAACGAGATCGTGCTCCACTCGTGCTGCACCCTGCCCGTCTTGGGGTCGATCTTCTGGTGCGTCTGCGGCAGTCCGCCGTTGGGCAGAGGCGTGATGCGCTTGACGATCGGCTGCCCGGTGTTGCGGCAGGCAGCGAGCGCGAGCAGCACCACGACGACGCCGGCCTTCATTTCGCGCTCTCCTTGGGTCCCTCGAAGAGCAGCGCGCGGAAGAGCAGCGGGAAGGCCGCTTCGCTCCAGCCGCGGTACTGCGGCCGGAAGCCGAACAGGTGCACGTGTCCGCGTTCGACGTTCGCGCGCACCCAGGCGGCGTGCCCGGCGATGACCTCGGGCTTGGCGATCCAGCCCGAGATCAGCGTCTCGACGGCGGCGTAGCGCAACACGACGTCGAGCTTGTCGCTCTTGTCCTTCTCGTTGGTCTCCTTGAACGCGCTCGAGCGCGAGAAGAAGACCGCCTGCGAGAGCGGAATCCCCGCCGCGAAGCGCGTCTCGGTCGGCACGCAACGCAACACGCTGCCCGGGCAGGAGAAGTCCTTCGCGCCGTCGCCGGTCGTGACGTCGGTGAGCGGCAGCTTGAAGAGCTCGATGGCCCACTTGCACGAGCCTGCGACCGCGACGAGGTTGCCGCCGCCGCGCACGAACTCCTCGACCGCGACGGCGCCCTGCGCCTCGAGCCCGCCCGTGATCTCGGGCGGCGCCGTGCCCGGCGCGCGGCCGTTGTCGAGCTCGCGCTCGCCGACGCCGGGCAGCACGAGCACGTCGAGGAAGTCGGCCAGCTTGCCCGCGCGCAGCTGCTCGTTGCGCACCGTCACGTAGGGAACGCCGAAGCGCTCGAAGACCCAGCGCATCCAGCCCTCGTCCATGTTGCCCGACCAGGGCGAGTAGAGACCGATGCGCGGCAGCTTGCGCGCGAGGAGCCACTTGTCGGTGCCGTTGCCCGCGACCGCCAGGTTCAGCGTGCCCGGCACGAGCTCCACCGCGCCGCCCTCCTTCAACTTCGCGAACGCGCGCCGCCAGCCTTCGCTGTCGATCGGCGAGAAGGATTCGGCGGAGGAAGCCGCACCTGGCTGCCTGCGCGCGTGCTTGCCGAGCTGCGCCTCGCGCACGCACTCGACGACCCGCACGCCGAGCAGCTCGGAGAGCGTCCAGCCCGCGACGTCGTAGGGCTGCTCGACGCCGGGATACTTCTGGATGTCGAACAGATCCTTCGCGTGCATCGCGTACGGCTGCGCCGCGTCGATCCAGGTCGAACCCGCCGGGTACTCGCGCCCGTCGAGCTGCACCGCCTGCGCGCACGTGTCCAGCTCGACACCCGTCGCCGCCAGCACCTCGCACAGACGTTCGACCCCGCCGCGATTCTCGTTGTCGCTCGGGATCAGCCAGCCGCGCGTGCCGAGATCCTGCGCGCGGTGCAGCGCGCGCTGCGAGGCCTGCAGCCCGTTCGCCAGCCACGTCGTGCGCTCGCGCGCGATGTTCCCGAGCAGCGACTTCGCGAAGCCCATCTCGTAGTTGACGATGTCCGCGATCCGCCACCAGCCGCCCGGCCACGGCTCGGGGAAACGGTTCGAGGGCGCGTACTCCTTCAACCCGTCCGGCGCCGTGAGTTCGCCCCTCGGAATGAACATCGGGGTCGCCAGCCGGCACGAGGCGGCCTCCGTCAGCAATCCGACCATGTTGTGCCGCACCGGCACGTTGCGGTTGCCGCCGTTCCACCACATGTCGAAGGTCCCGCCCCACAGGACGCCGCTCTGGCCCGCACGCGTCATGTCGAACACGGCGCGCACGCCGATCAGGTTGATCCCGTTGATCACGTTCGCGTCGAGATTCGGATCCAGCGGATCGCGGAACGGCGGCACGAACATGCGCTCGGCCCGCGAGCCCTGCTGGTGCACGTCCCAGTAGACCTGCGGGAACCACTCCTGATAGAGCAGCTTCGACACGACGCGCGTTTCCGCCAGCCCGAGCGAGAACCAGTCGCGGTTGTTGTCGTGGCCGGCGTAGCGCTGGTAGAGCTTGTCGAGCTCGCTGCCCTCGTAGGGCGTGCCCACGAACTTCATGTAGTGGTGCGCGACGTCGTCGAGCCCGTCGGGGTTCGTGCTCGGCAGGAGCAGCACGACGCAGTTCTCGCGCACGCCTTTCCAGGGCTCCTCGTCGGAGCTCGCGAGCGTGTGCGCGAGCCCCATTGCGAACTGCGGCGCCGCGCACTCGGTGGCGTGCATCGCGCAGCTGATGAAGACGAACGCGCGGCCCTTCGCCTGCGCCTCCGCGAGCTGCGCCGGCGTCGCGCCGCGCGGATCAGCGAGCAGGCGCGCGTACTTCTTCAGCTCCTCGAGCCGCGCGAGGTTGTCCTCGCTCGAGATCAGCGCGAGCTGCATGTCGCGGTTGTCCTGCGTCTTGCCGGGCGAGAGGCACGTGACGCGCGCGCTCGCCGCATCGAGCTTCTTGAAGTAGCCCGAGACCTGATCCCAGTCGGGCAGGAAGAAGTCCGCCGCCAGCGGGCGCCCGAGGTGCTCCGCCGGCGTCGGGAGCTGAAACGCAGGCGCGGGCGAGGAACAGGCGGCGAGACTGAGGGAAGCGGCGAGGATTCGGTTGCGCATGGTTGGGCGGAGATCGTAGCGAGCGCACAGGCCCAGTGTCACAATCGCCCTCGGAGGATTGAGCTCATGCGCAAGACACTGCTGGTGCTGCTGCTGATCGCAGTCGCGGGCGTGATCGCGCTTCTCATTGTTCGGCCCGTACTCCAAGAGGATCTCGCAGCCGGATCGCGCGCAGCGCAGAGTGGCGAACAGGACAGCCCGCCTTTGCGCGCAGAGCTCACAGAATCCGAGCTTGCGGAGACTCCCGATCCAAGTGCGAAGCGCGAGAGCGCCGCGCCGCTCCTACCCGAGACCCCGACCGCGATCTCCGCAACGGACGTCCCGCGGTCACTCCTAATCGTTCGAGTGATTGGCAAGGTCGACCGCGCACCGCTCGCGGGGGTGCGCGCAAACCTCTGGCCACAGAAATTCGAGTCCGGGTTCTCGAGCGAGCACGTATCGAGGTCGAAGGGCACCATTCACGAGTCGCTTCTCACTGGCAGCGACGGCAGGCTCGAGTTCGACGTGCCTACGGACACGGACCTTCGGCTTGACGCCCGCGGTGAAGACGGCACCGTCGGTGATGCGAATGTGGAGGTGCCAGGTCTGCGCGCGAACGAGCGGCGCGAGATCGTTGTCGAGCTCGCGCAGGGCAACGACGCGCACATCACAGGCCAGGTCGTCACCGCGGAGGCCGAAACTCCCATCGCCGGCGCTCGCGTTTCCCTCGTTCAGGCTAGCCAGAGCTTCTCGAGCGACACTGGTCGCTCGTGGACACAGCACCCTCTCGCGCAGGCGACCACGAACGCGGAGGGCACGTTCGAGTTCCGCTTCGCCTCATGGAAATACCCGCATCTGCGCATCGAGGCTGAGGGCTACGGATTGCGCCTAGTCTCCCCCAAGCAGGACGAGAATGACGCGCAGCGTGTGCTACTCGTGAAGCTGGCACGTGCCTGCGCGCTCGACGCTCACGTGCTCGACGCCTCGGGTAAGGGCATCCCTGGCGCGTGGGTCGTGCTGGATGCGAACGGGTACGCCCTCGACCGTTCTGACGAAGATGGCAACGGGTTCTTCATCGGCGGCTTCACGTCGCTTCCGGATGAGCAGTGGAAGTGCGAGACCGGAGCAGACGGCGGAGCGCGCGTCCAGGGTCTGCCCGCCGGCGTCGGATTCGTGGTCGAGGTGCGCAAGGACGGCAAGGTTCTGCGACACGAGGCCGATGAGCTCAAGCTCGTCCCCGGCGAGACGCGCGAGATCGAGTGGCGGATCGGCGCGGGCACCCGCGTGAGCGGTCTGGTGCTCGACCAGGAAAACCAGCCGGTAAAGGGCACGGAGATTTGGCTCGAGCAATGCATGTTCGATCAGGGCTTCTACTTCCAGAAGTACGAGGAGGAGCGAATCGCCAAGAAGGCCCGCACCGACGACGAGGGCCGCTTCGTGCTCGAGGATGTTCCGGCTGGCAAGTGGTGGATCGGACCTGCTGCGGAGCGCGACGACTGGGACGAGCCCGATCCGGCTGCGGTCGCGCCCCTAGCAGATGTGATCACGACGTCGGGCGAGCCGGCGCGCGAGCTCACGCTGCACGTCTTCCGTGGGCTCTACATCCGCGGGACGGTGCTCGATCCGACAGGAGCGCCTGTGGCGAATAGCTACATCAGTGCGGACGACGAGGACTCGATGACGTTTGGGGTCTCCGCGCAATCTGGCAAGGACGGTTCGTTCGCATTCGGACCAATCGCGGCCGGGACATTCACATTGACCGCGAACAACTCCGGTTCCTTCGCCTCCTCTGAGTCCGTGCGCGCCCGCTCCGGCGACACTGGAGTCGTGCTTCGACTCAAGCTTGGCGCCAGCATTCGCGGCCACGTCCTCGATGCCGCGACCGGTGCGGGCTGCCAGGCGCAGCTGACGTTCTCGCGCGAGCAGCCGGGCTCAGGAATCTTCGGCACAACCATGTCAACAGGGACGAACGCCGACGGTTCCTTCAAGCGCGACGGCTTCGAGCCAGGACGCTACGGAATCACGGCCATGACCGCGGACGGCCGATTCGGGCAACAGGCGGGTATCGACGTGGGAGCGGGGGCCGAATCGGGCGACATCGTGCTCACGTTGAGGCCGGGCGGGAAGCTGCGGCTGGTCTACAAGGGCGCGAAGCCAGGCCTGATCGTGAGTGCCAGGTGTGGGGGCGTGCTGGTGGGTTTCGGTGCCTCGCTCGAACCTGGGAAATCAAAGGATCTGCTCATGCCTTCCGGTGCGCTGGTTCTGGAGTTGAGCACGCACTTCGAGGAGCAGCCGCGCCTGAAGAGGGTCGACCTCAAGCCCGGCGAGACGAAGGAAATCACGCTCACGGACGAGGACTGACGCCGATGGCCGGCTTTCCTGTGGTCTGGCGGTCGACTCATCCGTGTACCGTGTAGCGGAACCGAGAAGGACAAGACATGCGCCGCTGGCTCCCGATCGTGTTGATGATTGCGATCGCGGGATTGCTGGGGCTGTTCCTGTTCCGCACTTCCCAGACGCCAAAACCAATCAGCGCCGATCAGACGGAGCCGCGAGCGGCTTCAGTCGCAGCCGAACCTGCACTGCAGGTCGAGTCGAAAGATCCGCGCACCGAACTCGCGCAGACACCTGTCGGTCCGACCGTCGAGACTGCAGCACCTCCTGAGCGCGATCCCTTCGCCGCCTATCTCACCGTGCACTTCGTCGGCAAGACCTCGCACGGCCCGGTCGCCAAGGTGCGCGTGACGGTCTCCCCTACCGCCGCCGAGGATGTCGTGAGAAAGCTTAGCAGGGTGGAGGGCTCGAGAGGAGACCTGCAGGATCAACCGATCACAGGCGCGGACGGAGTCGTGACCTTCGATTTGCCGCCGGGACGGGACTTCAAGCTCTGGGCGCACAGCGAGAACGAGAGTTCTGGTGACATCGGCACCGACATCCCGCGCTTGCGTGCGAGCGAGCAGCGCGACCTCGTGCTCGAGATCGCCGACGGCATCGACGGGCACGTGTTCGGAAAGGTCATCTGCGCCGAGACCGGGGAGCCCGTCGCCGGCGCGCACGTGACCTTGGAGAATACTGGTGCGGGCCTAAGGATCTCGACCGGTGGCAAGCCGATCCGCAATCGAGGCAAGCCCCCGGTTGGCGGCCTCACGACCGGCAACGACGGCACGTTCGAGATTTCGTGCTCGCTCTGGCAACACCCTCGAGTGCGCATTGAGGCGGAGGGTTACGGCATGCGCTATGCAACTCTCGACGGACTTCACGAGGACAGCGCGCATGCGCTCGTTGTGCGCATCTCGCGCGCCGCGACCCTGAACGCACGCGTCTTCGATGCCGGGGGCGCGCCGATCGAGGAAGCCCGGATCGAGCTCAGCGTCAAGGGCTACATGCTCTCGCACCACGAGGCCGACGAGCAGGGGTTCTTCGCGAGCGGATTCGTCAGCTTCCCGCCGGACGAGAGCTGGACCGGCGCGACGGGGGCGGACGGCCGCGCGAAGATCGAAGGACTTCCGCCACGCGTCGATCTCGGCATGCGGGTCGAGGCGAATGGCCGAACGCTGCAACACGATCCGGCGGGGCTCAACCTGGAACCCGGCGAGGTAAAGGAGCTCGAGTGGCGCTTCGGCTCCGGCACGAGCGTGAAAGGCGTCGTACTCGACCAGGACGGCAAGCCGGTCGCCGGCATTGCGATCTGCGCCGCGAAGTCCGAGGCAGGTGGACGGCGTATTTTCCTGCGCGACAACTATCCCGTCGCGTCGCGTACGACCACAAATCTCGAAGGGCGGTTCACGCTGATGGACCTCCTGCCGGGCACATGGAGCATCGGACCCGTCGTGGGCCGCGACACTCCAGTCGTCGGCCTGGCGGAGGTCATCGAGCTGACGGGCGAGCCCACGCCAGAGCTGTACCTGCACGTCTTCCGCGGGCTGTACATTCGCGGACGAGTGCTCACTCCGGCCGGCGAAGTCGCCTCCAGGTCCCGCGTGATGGGTAGAGGAGAGATCGGCGAGTTTTACGAGGGCATCAACGTCGGTCCCGACGGCACCTTCGCCTTGGGCCCCGTTACGCTGAACAGGGTCACCCTGACCGCGAGCGCCTTCGACAAGTTCGCCGCCTCGGATCCCGTGCAGGCGACGGCAGGCGACACAGGCATCGTGCTGCAGCTCAAGCTGGGCGGCGCGATCCGCGGTCGCGTGGTCGACGGTGTCACGGGCAGCGCCTGCGCAGCACAACTCTACTTCGCGCCGGAAAAGCCCGGCGGCCGCACTGGAATGCTCTCGAACGGAATGCAGACGAACACACAGGAAAACGGCAGCTTCTCGCGCGGGGGATTCGATGCCGGAATGTGGAGCGTGACAGCCATGACGGCCGACGGACGATTTGCGCAGCAAGCGCACATCGAAGTAGGCGGGGGATCCGATACGGGCGAACTCGTGCTCACGCTGAGCCCCGGCGGGAGGTTGAAGCTCGGCTACAAGGGCGCGGACCCGCAGGTGCGCGTGACGATCACCGCCCAGAGCGCGGCCGTGAACTTCGGGATGGGCATCGGACGCGGCAAGTTCACCGAGTGCCTCGCGCCCGCCGGCGCTCTCGTGCTCGAGATCCGCAAGACGTACGAAGGGCCCGCGCGCACCAGGGCGGTCGACCTCAAGCCCGGCGAGACGAAGGAAATCACGCTCACGGACGAGGACTGACGCGCCCGCGCGTCCCTCCGCGCCCCCTACCGAAGGCGAACGCACCGGCGGCAGCCGTTCTCGCTACACTGCCGCCATGCGCCCCCTCCCCCTCCTCACCACCGCCCTCCTTCTCTCCGCCTGCTCCGCCCTCAACCGCGGGACCTCGATCTCGATCCCCTACGAGAAGCACGTTCTGCCGAACGGCCTCGAGGTCATCATCCACGAGGACCACTCCGATCCCGTCGTCGCGGTCTACGTGCAGTACCACGTCGGCAGCGCGCGCGAGGAGCCGGGGCGCTCGGGCTTCGCGCACCTGTTCGAGCACATGCTCTTCCAGGGCAGCGCGCACGTCGGCGACGACCAGCACTTCAAGCTGGTGCAGGAGGCCGGCGGCACGCTCAACGGCTCGACCACGCGCGACCGCACGAACTACTTCGAGGTGTTGCCCTCGAACCAGCTCGAGCTGGCGTTGTGGCTGGAGTCGGACCGCATGGGCTGGCTCTTGCCCGGCATGACGCAGGCGAAGCTCGACCTGCAGCGCGACGTGGTCAAGAACGAGCGCCGGCAGAACTACGAGAACCGGCCCTACGGCATGGGCGGCGCCTGGGTCTCGGCCGAGCTGTATCCGGCCGACCATCCGTACCACTGGCTCACGATCGGCTCGCAGGAGGACCTCACGGCCGCGAGCCTCGACGACGTCAAGAGCTTCTTCTCGCGCTGGTACGGTCCGAACAACGCCACGCTCGCGATCGGCGGCGACATCGATCCCAAGGCCGCGCTGGCGCTGGTCGAGAAGTACTTCGGCTCGATCCCGCGCGGGCCCGAGGTGGTCAAGCCGGAGCCGCAGCCGGTCAAGCTCGCGGAGGACCGCCGCATCCTGGGCGAGGACCGCGTCAAGCAGCCCGAGCTCTCGCTGACCTGGACCGGCGTGCCGTCGAAGGCTCCGGACGACGCGGCGCTCGACGTGCTGGCGCGCGTGCTCACGGCGAACGACACGAGCGTGCTGACGAAGGCGCTCACGATCGACGAGCAGCTGTGCTCCAGCGTCAACGCCAGCAACGACTCGAGCGAGCTCGCGGGCGAGTTCCAGATCTCGATGCGCGCCAACCCGGGCGTCACGCTCGACACGCTCGAGACGAAGCTGCGCGAGATCCTCGCGCGCCTCGCGAAGGAGGGCTTCAGCAAGGCCGAGGTCGAGCAGGTGCAGGGCCGCTACGAGTCCGACCTCTTGCGGCGCCAGGAGTCGGTCGGGCCGCGCACGAGCATGCTCGCCAACCTGAACTGCTTCGAGAAGAACCCGGGGGCCTGGAAGGAGGACCTCGAGCGCCATCTGGCGATCGAGCCGTCCGACCTGAAGACGGTCCTCAACCGCTACATCGTCGGGCAGCACTCGATCGCGCTCTCGATCGTGCCCAAGGGCAAGCTCGACCTCGCCGCGCGCGGCTCGAAGCCCGCGCCCGTGATCGCCTCGACCGCCATCGCCGGGCGCGCGCCCTCCGCGGAGAACGTCGCCGTGCGCGAAGCGGCGGCCGACAAGTTCGACCGCTCGCAGAAGCCCGGCGCCGGGCCAGCTCCGCAGTTCCGTGCGCCCGCGGTCTGGCACGACGTCTGGCCCAACGCGGTCAACGTCACCGCCTCGCCTTTCCACGAAGTGCCGCTGGCAGTGCTCTCGCTCTCCGTGCCCGCCGGGCAGGTGTACGAGAATCCGAACCACGCGGGCATCGCCTCGCTCACCGCAGAGTTGCTGACGCAGGGCACCGCCAAGCGCACGGCGCTCGAATTCCGCGCCGAGCTCGAGCGCCTGGGCGCGAGCCTGCAGGCGCGCGCCGGCGACGAGGAGCTGACGCTCTCGCTCAACGTGCCCGAGCGGCACCTGGCCGACGCGGCCGAGCTCCTGGCCGAGGTCGTGCTCGAGCCGCGCATCGCCAGGGAGGACTTCGAACGCGTGCAGAAGGAGCGCATCGTCGGCATCGATGCGCGCGGCGACCAGATCGGCACGATCGCCGCCAACGCCTGGCGCAAGCTCTTGCACGGCGATTCCGCGCTCGGCCTGCCCGCCTCGGGCACGCACGAGAGCATCGCAGCGCTGACGCCCGAAGCCGTGCGCGAGTTCTGGGTCAGCCACGCCTCGCCCTCGGCGGCGCGCATCACCTACGTCGGCTCGCGCACGAGCGGCGAGCTGCGCGCGGTGCTGAACCCGCTGGTCACGGGCTGGAAGCAGGGAGCGCGCATCGCGCAGCCCGCGATCGAGCGCCACCCCGCCATCGACAAGACGCGCATCTACCTGATCGACAAGCCCGGCGCCGCGCAGTCCGAGATCCGCATCGGCCAGCTGTGCGACTCGGCCATCTCGCCGCGCTGGTACGCGCTGCAGGTGCTCAACCAGCCGCTGGGCGGCAACTTCTCCAGCCGCATCAACATGAACCTGCGCGAGGACAAGGGCTACACCTACGGCGCGCGCAGCGCCTTCGAGGGCGGCCGCAGCTACGGCCGCTTCGTGGCCTCGGCCGGCGTGCAGACCGAGATGACCAAGCAAGACAACACCGAGGTGCGCGTCTCGCGCGAGTCGGTCAACGAGTTCATGAAGGAGATCCGCGGGATCCTCGACGGGCCGACCGAGAAGGAGCTCGCGTTCACCAAGGACTCGCTGCAGCAGGGCGCGCTGCGCCAGTTCGAGTCGATGACGGCGATCAACGGCTTCCTCGAGAACATCAGCCGCTACGGCTACCCGGATGACTACGTCGAGAAGCGCCTGCAGCAGCTCGCGGGCATGACCTGCGCGTCGCTGCGCGAGCTCGCGCAGAAGGTCCTGCAGCCGGACAACATGCTGATCCTCGTCGTGGGCGACAAGGCGAAGGTCAAGGGGACGCTCGGCGACCTCGGCTTCGGCGAGCCGATCGAGCTCGACATCGACGGCCATCCGCTGCCGACGACGGGCGCGACCGGCACGCGCTAGACCCGGCGCAGGAGCAGGAACTGGAAGCGCCCGCGACGCGAGCGCAGCCCGGGCAGCCACTCGAGCTTCTCCAGGCACCAGCCGAACGCGCGCGCGATCGACTTCGAGCGCGCGGAGAAATTCCGCGCGCGGAACTCGACCTCCGCGCGCGGCGGCACCGCCTGGCAGCCGAAGCGCGCCTCGAGCGCGAGCCCGTGTTTCCTCGCGAGCTCGAGCACGGCGCGCGGGTCGAGCGTCTCGAAGGGCCCGATGTTCGGGTCCGGCGCGAGCACGTACTCGACGCCGCCGGGGCCTCCGCGCCGGCTGCGCAGCCACTCGGTCAGGTCGTGGAACGAACGCCGGTTGACGAACCCGAGCAGCACGCGGCCCTGCGGTGCGACCCAGCGCGCCAGCGCGGCCAGCAGCTCCTCGCGCTCGGCCGCGGCGCAGTTCTCCAGGCGGAAGAGGCACGAGACGAGCGCGTAGGCGCCCGCCTCGGGCGCGTCAGCGGCCTTCCAGACGTGCTCGACCGCGCGCGGGACCGTGCGCGCGGCGGCGAACTCGGCCACCTCGCGCGTGCGCTCGACGATCTCGAAGCGGTAGCCCGGCCGCTCGCGCGCGAGTCGCTCCGTCACGATGCCGGTGCAAGGCAGCACGTCGAGCCAGCGCGCGGCCCCGCTCGCCTGCGGCACCAGCGCGCTGAGCGCCTCGCCCACGGCGCGCACTTCCCAGGCGCGCGGCTTGTTGTGACGCAGGCCGTTCAGGACGCGCGCGCGCTGGAAGAGCGCGAGCAGGTCGGGCGCCCAGTCTTCCGGCCGGGGCGAGGAGGGAATCGGCCGGCCGGCGTAGTAGTTCCAGTGCGCGACCTGCGCCAGCGGCCGGCGCTTGGGTCCCGCGCGCGGCGCGAGCTTCGGCCAGCCGAGCGCGAGCACGGCGACGACCAGACGGTCCTCCGGCAGCCCGACGAGCTCGCGCACCTCTTCGCGGTCGCCGGTCTGCGTGATCCAGAACGTTCCGAGGCCGAGCGCATGCGCAGCCAGGCTCATGTTCTGGATCGCGGCGCTCGCGGATTGGATGTTGGCCCAGGCCTCCTCGGAGAAGTCGCGGCCGTAGGCGACGACGATGTTGACCGGCGCGTTGCCCATCTGCGTCGAGAGTCGCGCCAGCTTCGCGTTGAGCGCCGCATCGTCGACCGCGACGAAGTCCCACATCTGGTAGTTGCAGGAGGACGGCGCCCAGATGCCCGCGTGCAGCACCTGCTCGATCAAGACGCGCGGCACCGCGTCGGGCTTGAACTTGCGGATCGAGCGCCGGCCGTAGAGCGCCTGCCAGAAATCGAAGGCCGGTGTGGCTCCGGGAGGCGCGCCTTCGTCCGCATCTCCGGGCGCGGCGCCGAGGTGCGGCGAGCCCTCCGGCGTCTCGGGGATGCCGCCCTCCGCGTGCGCGCGCAGGGGGCCCGGCGACGGCTCCTCGCGCGACTCGTCCGGATCGCTCATCGGCCCCGAACCATAGCGAATGCCGAGTGGTTTTTCTGCGCGATCGCTGCGGGGGCGCCTCGCTCGGACCGCAGCTCGCAGAGGACGCGGAGGAGCCCGCGCGACCCCCGTCTTCCCCCATTCACAGCATCCCCTGGGGTGCGCGCGGGCTCCTGCCGACGTCGGATCGTCAGCTTCCTATTCCAGTTCCACGGCGATCGAGCGACCCCCAGTGCGCTCCGCCAGCAGCGCCCAATCGCGCTGCCGGCGCTTGGGCGCGTCGACCAGCACCGAGTCGTAGGCCGCATGCCGGAAGCGGTCGTGCTCGACGAGCAGCTCGATCATCAGGCCCATGTTCCAGCGGTGGCCGCCGGTCGGAACGCCGTCCGTCAGCACGCACAGCGTGTCGACCTCGGGATCGAGCAGCGCGAGGCGCGCCGCGTCGAAGAAGTTCCCGCGCCCGGTCTGGTGCGAGCGCTCGAAGTGGTCGATCGCGCGCGCGACGTTGGCCTTCGTGGCCGGGACGAGGCGCTTCTCCCAGGGATCGGGCTCGCCCGTGTACGGGATCACGTTGAAGCGCGTCTCGGGCGGGAGGGCCTGCAGGACGGCCCGCAGCTGCTCGTCGACGATCTCCTTGCGCGTGCGCTCGCCGACCTTGGTCGCCCAGAGCGAGCCGGAGAGGTCGATCAGGAACGCCACACGGTCGGAGAGCACGTTCAGGCCCGCGAAGCCGACGTGTGTGTCGCCCAATCGACCGCCGCTGGCGCGCGACTCGCCCGTGTGCACCCGGCCCTCGAGCTTGCCGGCCCAGGCACGCCAGGCTTCGGGCTCGAAGCCGAGGTCCAGGCCCGAGCGCGAACGCAACCAGCCGAGGATCTGCCAGCGCAGCCGTGCGCGCGGCTCGCGCTGCATCTGCTCGACCAGCGCCAGCACCGCCGCGCGGCTCTCGAGACGCTCGAGGTTCTCGATCGCTCCCGCGCGCACGCGCGGTTCGGGGTCGTCGAGCATGCGGCGCGAGGAGTCCAGGCACTCCTGCTCGGGCGCGCGTCCGCAGACTGCGACCGCTCCGCAACGCACGGCCGGATCGGAGTCGGAGAGCGCTGCCGCGAGCAGCTCGTCGGCCGCGAAGTGGTCGAGCTTGTCCAGCGCGCACAGGGCCGCGGCGCGCACGAAGCCTTCGCCGCGGCCGCTGACCAGGCGTTCGCAGGCTTCGACGGCCTTCTTCCGCTCCCCTCCGAGTCGCTTGGCATCGTGGAGGCGCTCGATCGACCACAGCAACGTGCGCGAGAGTTCCGCGTCGCCGGGGTCGAGCGCGCGCACGAGAGCCTCGCACGGCACCTCGATCGGGACCCGCCCGAGCGCCTCGGCCACGCGCAGACGCAACCAGGGATCGCGCGCGCGCAGCCCCTTCTCGCCCGCGAGCTCGCGCAGGAATCCGGGGTCGGTCACGCGCCCGAGCGCGAGCTGCGCCTCATCCGCGACTTCCGGCTCGCGATCGAGGAGCGCTCGCAACACGAGCTCCCAGGCGGGCGGGTCGCCCAATTCGGAGAGGCGCATCACGGCCGCGCGACGCTTCTCCGGCCGCTCGGCTCGCAGAGCCTTCTCGAGCTCCTCGCGGGTTTCCGCGGGCGCGGTCTGCTTTTGGGGCGTCCAGGCGAGCAGCGTGGCTGCAAGTGCACCGGCCAGGAGGTCGATTCGAGGACTGTGCATGGCTTCACCAGGAAGACGCTCGGATCGCACGCAGGTCGCAGGCCGGCGCCGGGATTCCTGCGGCGCCTTTGCTAGGCTGCTCGGTCGACTCCAATGCTGGACCTCTTGCTGACCCTCGCCGCGCTCGCCGCACCCGACTTCAGGGCCGACCAGCTCCAGGCGACGCGTGACTACATCCCGGCCAAGCAGCAGGCCGCCGCATTCCATCCGACCGGGGATCTCGAAGGGCTGCAGAAGGTCTTCCTCGAGGCCGTGCCCGCGGAGCGGCGCACGGCCGCGCACTACAAGCAGCTGGGCGATGTGTTCACCGCACTCGACCCCGAGTTCGCGCGCAAGCAATTCGAGCAGGCCTTCGCGCTCGCGCCCGACGAGCCGGTCGTCGCGCAGGCTTGGGTCCTCGCCCTGCACCGCGCCGGGCGCTTCGAGGAAGCCGAACCGATCTGTGCGCGACTCTCGAACGCCCACGGCTACGCGAGAGCGGGATTGCAGCGTGTCGATTGCTTGGTGCGCCTGGGCCGTCTGGGCGAAGCCCTCGAAGCCTGGCGCACGGTCCGCGACATGCCCACGCTGGCGAAGGATTTCCGCACGCTCTCCGAGCAGATCGCCGCCGGGGACACGCGCGAGCACCGGCGGCTCGTGCTGCGCAAGGCGATCGCGGCGGGCGACGCGCAGGGCATCGAGGCGCTCGTCTTCCTGGATCTCATGCGCACGGGCGGACCGCGGCGCTTCGAGGTCGATCGCCCGGATCTCGAGATGGATCGCAAGCTGATCGCCAAGCACCTCGATCCCGCGAGCCGCCGCGCGCGCGAGCTGTGGAGCGTGTGCGATTTCTGGTTCGCGGTCTGGGAGCGCGGGTTCCCTTCGCCTTCGATCGGCGACCTCGCCGCGGCCTTCGGTGAGCGAGCGCGCGAGCTGGGCTGGCTCGAGGCGGGCAGCGATGCCCCGGCCCGGCCGCTGGTCGCGCGCTGGGCGACGACCGCGCTGCTCGAGAGCGGGCTGCGCAAGCCGGGCGATCTGCTCGGCGACTGGGAGCGGGCGCTCACGGCGCGACTCGCAGAAGGCGAGGCCGAAGCGGGCCTGGCGCTGCTCGAGATGCAGCGCGCCGCGGGCAGTCCGCAGGTACCGGAGACCGAGCGCTTGCTGTGGGACAAGACGCGCGACCTCGAGGCCGCGCTGGCGCTCCTGCGCCGGCGCGCCGAGCGCCTCGAGGGCAGCGACCCGGTCCTGCGCGGCGCGCTCGAGCGCTACCCGCGCAACGCGCTGCTGTGCGACATGGCCAGCGAGTGCGCACGACGCGAAGGCAAGGGCGAGCGCGAGGCACTCGCGCGCCAGATCTCGTCCGGCTTCCAGCCGCCGGGCGACCCCGATCGCGTGGACTCGGCCTTCGAGCGCCTCGAAGCGCTGCTGTCCAAGGGCGAGCGCCGCTGAGCGACGCCGGATGAACGGCGCACGGGACGGCGGGGCCTTCGAGGCGCTCGGTCACCGCAACTACCGGCTGCTGTGGGTCGGCCAGCTGGTCTCGACCGCCGGTTCGATGATGCAGAACGCGGCCGTGCTCTGGCAGGTCGCGCTGCTCGTCCCCGAGCGCTCGCGGCCGATGGCGCTGGGCCTGGTGGGCCTGTTCAAGTTTCTCGCGATCCTCGTCTGTGCGCTCTTCTCGGGCGTCATCGCCGATGCCTTCGACCGGCGCAAGCTGATGCTCGTCACGACCAGCCTGCTGACCGTGCTCGCGTCGCTGCTGGCGACGATCACCTTTCTCGGCGTCGATCAGCCCTGGCCGATCTACCTCCTGACTTCGCTCAGCTCCGCGGTGGGCACCTTCGACGGCTCGGCGCGCCAGGCGCTGATCCCTGCGCTCGTGCCGCGCATGGCGCTGCCGAGCGCGATCGCGCTCAATGCGATCCTCTTCCAGGCCGCGTCCTCGGCCGGCCCGGCGCTCTCGGGCCATGTCATGGCGCAGTTCGGCATCGGCTGGGTCTACGTCGCGAACGCGCTCTCGTTCCTGGCCGTGCTCGGCGCGCTGGGAGCGATGCGCGACGTCAAGCCCGTGTCCGTGAGCGAGCGCTCGCGCGTCAGCCTGCACGCGGCGCTCGAGGGCCTGCGCTACGTCTTCCGCGCGCCGCTGATCCGCTCCTCGATGCTGCTCGACTTCCTGGCGACCTTCTTCTCGTCGGCGACGGCACTCCTGCCGATCTTCGCGACCGACATCCTGCACCTGGGCGAGGAGGGCTACGGACACCTCGTGGCGGCGCCGGCGGTGGGCGCGCTGGTGACGAGTGCCGCGCTGGCGCCGCTCGCGCCGCGCATCGTTCGGCGCGGAAAAGTGCTCTTGTGGGCCGTCGTCGTGTTCGGCGCGGCGACGGCGCTGTTCGGGCTCTCGCGCAGCTTCTGGCCGATGTACCTGTGCCTGGCGCTCACCGGCGCCGCCGACACGGTCAGCATGGTGCTGCGCAACATCATCCGCCAGCTGGCGACGCCCGATCACCTGCGCGGGCGCATGATCAGCGTCAACATGATCTTCTTCATGGGCGGCCCGCAACTCGGCGAGCTCGAGGCGGGCCTCGTGGCGCAGCGCTTCGGAGCGGTCTTCAGCGTCGTGAGCGGCGGAGTGCTGTGTCTGCTTTCGACGGCCTTCGTCGCGTGGCGCGAGCCGCAGCTGCGCGCGTATCGGCGCGAAACCTGAACGAGGCCGGCCCCGAAGGCTCTTGGAAGAACCTCCGGGGCCGGGACCTTCTAGGTCAGAACCTCAGGAGAAGCATTCCGATGCTGTGGGGTCCCCGGGCCACGGTGGAAGAGCGGCCCCCCCGCCCAATCCACCGGGTTGTTCCCAGGCATCCCATCTATCGCCCGGCACCAGGCAGGTTTCGCTACCGCCATCATGAACGCGCTCCTTTTTCGCGGCCGGACCAGCGAGGGAACCGGGCCCGTCGAACTGCCGTCGTAGCGGACGAACCGGTTCGAGGTCTGGGCTACCCCGGGGCGGGCGGATGCGAATAGACTTGGGGGTAAGCTGCCCTTTCGCCGATTCGCGTCCTGCCTTGCGGGAGCCCTGCACCCCATTTTCCACGAAGTTGGCTTCTCGATGAGACTCACCGCCTGCTCCTGGTCCTTGCTCGCGATCCTCCCGCTCCTGGCTGCGAGCCATCCCGCCGAGAACCCCACCCAGCAATCCGCCCGCGAGAGCGTGCGCTTCGTGCCGATCGCGGGCATGGAGCTTCTGCCCGCCCTCCAGCGCGCGCAGGACGTCGGGCCTGCCCCGGCGGACCAGGTGCTGACCCTCGCGGTCAGCTTCCCCTACGCGCAGCCGGAGGCGATGCAGGCCTTCGTCGACTCGGTCAGCAACCCGCTCTCCGCGCAGTACCGCAAGTTCATCACTCCCGACGAGGTCGGCCAGCGCTTCGGTCTGCCCGAGTCCGTGATCGGCAGCGTCGGGCAGTACCTCGTCCAGAACGGCATCGAGCTCACGCTCGTGGGGCAGAATCGGCTCACGATCCTGGCGCGCGCGACGGTGGCACAGGTCGAACGGGCCTTCCACACGACGATGCGCAGCTACACGCTCAGTCCGGAGAACGAGTACGAGCCCGCGAGCTTCGTCGCCAACTCGAGCGCGGTCCAACTCCCGCCGGAGCTGGCCCCCTACGTGATCGACGTCTTCGGTCTCGAGACGTACACGCGCCCGCGCCCGCTGGTCACGCTCCTGACACCTTCGTTGACGCGCGGACTCTACGGCCTGACCGCCATGTTCGCCGGCGGCTACACCGGGGCGGGGCGCACGGTCGGAATCTCGAACTTCGACGGCTTCCGCGCCAACGACTGGCTGCTCTACATCGCGCACTTCGGCCTGCCCACTCCGGTCGGCGGAGCGGGTACGAACATCACCGTCGTGCCCTGCGGCGGCGGAGGCATCGGGGCGGGTCCCGCCGCCGGCGAGGGCGATCTCGACATCCAGATGGCGCTGGGCATGGCGCCGCTGGCTTCGATCCGCATCTACGACAGCAATCTGAGCTACAACCTGATCACGGTCCTCACCACCGAGGTCAACGACAACCTGTGCGACACGATCTCGGAGAGCTACGGCTGGAACATCACCACGACCACGATGACCTCGGCCCACAACCTGCACCTCTCGGGCAATGCGCAGGGCATCACCTACATGGCCGCCAGCGGTGACACCGGAACGACGCTCGACCCGTACGACTACCCCGCCATGGACCCCGAGGTCCTCATGGTCGGTGGCACCGTGGCCAACGTCGCAGCGGGCTCGGGAGCGCGCCTGTCGGAGTCCGGCTGGAGCGGCAGCGGCGGCGGCTGGTCCACGCAGAACATCGCCTTCAACAATGTGCGACCGAGCTGGCAGATCGGCACGGGCGTGCCCGCGGTCACTGCCTTCAACAACCGCCGCCTGATTCCGGACATCGCCTTCCATGCCTCGGGCGTGGCCACGGGCGCGTACCAGGTCTACTCGGGCGCAGCGTTGCAGAGCTGGTGGACCGGCACGAGCTTCGCCGCGCCGATGTTCGCAGGGGCTCTGGCCGTGACCGAGCAGTACATCATCGCGCTCGGCGGACTCCTACCGGACGGCTCGGGGCACCAGCGCTTCGGCCGGCTCCAGGACCTGATCTACTTCATGAACGGCGATTCCGGCTCCTGGTACGACATCCTGAGCGGCACCAACGGCAACCTGCCCCTGGCCCAGGGCACATCGAGCGCGGGCGTGGGTTGGGACTCGGTCACCGGCTGGGGCCCGATGAAGTTCGACGGCTTCGCACTGGCCGCGGCCTGCCTCACGGGCGCGAATTGCGGCGGCACGGCGTTCTGCTTCGGCGACGGGCTCGATCCGCTCGTCACGACTCCCTGCCCGTGCGCCAACTACGGTGCGGCTGGCCGCGGCTGCGCGAACTTCGCCAACGCCCTGGGCGCGCAGATGTGGGCCACCGGATTGCACAGCCCGGACACCGTCAAGCTCTGGTCGACGGGCGAGCTCCCGACCTCGCTGGGCGTCTTCATGCAGTGCAAGAACAACAACGTCACCGGCGTGGTCTTCGGGGACGGCTTGCGCTGCGCGACGGGCACGCTCAAGCGCCTGTACACGAAGAACGCCGTCACCGGGAGCTCTTCCGCGCCGACGGCCGGCGAGTACCCGATCACGGTGCGCTCGGAACTGCTCGGTGACATCATCCTGCCCGGCGAGTCCCGCTACTACCAACGCTACTACCGCGACAATCACCCGGCGTTCTGCAACGGCCTGGGCTTCAACGTCACCAACGCGGTGCGCATCGACTGGTGATCCACCGCAAGGCGGGTCGAGGGCCCCAGCCCATGCCCGTCTCCTGCTCATCGAAGGCGCCTCCGAAGGCGCGACTCCTCCCGCGCCCTTCGCGTGCCGGGCGACGGCGCATGCTGGTGCTCGTCGGCGTGCACGTCGCGATCGCGCTGCACGTCTGGCACTGGCATGCGACGGGCAGCACGCTCTCGCCCCTCGAGCCGTCGGAGTCGATGGCCTTCGCGCAGCGCGGGATCGTCAACGCGGGCTTGATCTTCTTCGCGCTGGCGATCCTCTCCACGCTCGTGCTCGGGCGCTGGTTCTGCGGTTGGGCCTGCCACATGGTCGCCGTGCAGGACGGCGCGCGCTGGCTGCTCGGACGCTTCGGCATCCGGCCGCGTCCGTTGCGCTTGGGCCTGCTCGCGAGCGTTCCCTGGCTGGCCTTCGTCTACATGTTCCTCTCGCCGGCCGTGCTGCGACTCCTCGAGGGCTCGGGCTTCGCCCCGGGCGGGACACACCTCGTCACCGAGCAGTTCTGGAAGACGTTCCCGCCCTGGCCGATCGCGCTCCTGACCGTGTTCGTCTGCGGCGCGGCAGTCGTCTGGGTGCTCGGCGCGAAGGGCTTCTGCACGTACGGTTGCCCCTACGGCGCGATGTTCGGCATCGCAGACCAGTTCGCGCCGCTGCGCATCCGTGTGACGGACGCATGCGAGCATTGCGGCCACTGCACCACGACCTGCAGCTCGAACGTAAACGTCAGCCAGGAGGTGCGCGACTGGGGCATGGTGGTCGATCCCGGTTGCATGAAGTGCGGCGACTGCGTCAGCGTCTGCCCCAAGGACGCGCTCTACGTCGGCTGGGGCGCACCCGCGCTGCTGGCCGGCCGCCGCACGGCGCCCTCGCGTTCCGCGCGTCGCGACTGGACGCGCGAGCTCATCCTGCTCGCGTTCATGATCGGCGCGTACGCGCTCCTGCACGCCTTCGACGGACGCTACGGCGCCTACCAGCTGCACTTCGACGCGACGATCTGGGAGCTGATCGCGGCGCTCAGCGCGGGGTCCTTCGCGATCGCGCTGCTCCTGCGCGGCAAGGCGCAGCGCACGCCCGATACCTCGCTCGGCGAGGAACTCGTGCTGGGCGCGAGCTTCCTTGGTGGGCTGTACGCCTTCCGCGGCCTGGGGTCGGCAGAGAACAGCGCGCCGCTGCTGCTGGCGCTCGCGCTCGCGGCCATGCTGGCTTTCCTGGCGCTCGAATGCTGGCGCCTCGTGCGCAGCGCCGAGCTCTCCTGGAAGAGTTGGCGCCTGAAGAGCGGCGGCCGCTTGACGCTCGCGGGCGGCGTCTTCACGGCCGTGGCGCTGTTCGCCGGCGCGGGAACCGCCGCGGCCATGCGTGATCAGTACCAGAGCAGCGCAACCTGGGCGCAGCGTCGCGCGCAGGCGCAGGGCGCGCTCGCCGAGGGTACGCGCAGCTCGCTCGAGCGCGCGCTCGAGCTCGACCCGCAACTCCACGCGGCCCACAAGCTGCTCGCGGCAAAGCTCTACGAAGCAGGCGAGTTCCGCGCGGCTCTGGGGCACTGCGATCTCGCGCTGGAGATCGCGCCGCACGATGCGGACGCGCACGTGCTCGCGGCGCTCTCGGCCGCCGGTCTTCACGACGAAGGCCTGGCCCGCGCGCATCTCGAGCGCGCGCTCGTGATCCGCCCGGGGATGACGGTCGCGCTGCAGCTGCTCGAGGCGCTCGGCAAGCCCTGATCCCCTGCTAGACTGGGGCCATGATCGCGCCCTTCGCGCTGCTCTTCCTCGCGCTGCTGCCGCAGCAGCCGGACGCGGCGGAGAAGGAGTGGAACGCGGCGCTGGCGCTCAAGCAGCAGAACAAGTGGAGCGAGGGTGCAGCGGCCTTCCAGGCCTTCGCCAAGGCGCACGCCGACGCGCCGCGCGCCTCACAGGCGCTGCTCGAAGCCGGCGTGTGCTGGATCGGCCTGGCGAAGACGCAGCAGGTCCTGCACCGCAACACGCCCGCGTCGAGCGCGACATTTCAGGACGCGGGCAAGCTTTTCGCGCGCGTTCTGGCCGAGAAGCCGTCCGATCCGATCGCGCCGCGCGCGCAGTACCTCGCCGGCCAGATCGCCCTCTACCTGGGCGACGCTTCCGGGGCGCTAACTGTATTCGACAAGGCCATCGCGACGCTCGCGCCCGGCGAGGAGTACGTCCCGAAGATCCTCGACCGGCGCGCGTTCGCCAAGCGCATGCTGCTCGACAACCAGGGCGCGCTGAAGGACCTGCAGGAGTTCCTCAAGCTCGCCCCGCAGGGCGAAAGCACGGAGCCCGCGCGCCGCGCACTGCGCATGACGCAGAGGCTCGACCGTCCTGCCCCGGCCTGGAAGGCAGAACACTGGGCGCTCTCCGATCCGCTCGCGCCGGACGCCTATCGCGGCGACGTGGTCGTCTTGTGCTTCGTGGGGAGCTGGTGCGACAAGTGCGCGCGCGAAAAGGAGTACGAAAAGGACCTGAACAAGCGCTTCGAGCCGCTGGGCGTGCACTTCGTCGGCGTCGTGCAGCCCTGGCAGCAGCACGACGGCAAGACGCGCCACACGCTCGAGAGCTTCACCGCTTTCGCGGCCACGAGCGGCTATGGATTCCCGCTGCTGCAAGACGCCGGCGCCGGCCCCGGCGCGACGGCCGCGGCCTTCGGCTGCGAATCGCTGCCGGACATGGCCGTGATCGATCGCGCAGGACGCGTGCGCTGGCACGATCATCCGGCGAACCTGCTCGACTCGACGCTCGAGAAGTTGCTGCTCGAGGAGGGCGAGAAGCCGCGCTGATGCTGCGTCGCCTGTGCGTGTTCTGCGGTTCGAGCCCCGGGCGCTCGCCGGCCCACGCGCAGGCCGCGCGGGCGCTCGGCCGCGAGCTCGCGCGGCGCGAGATCGAGCTCGTATTCGGCGGCGGGAGCGCGGGCCTGATGGGCGCGCTGGCCGACGAGGTGCTCGCCTCGGGCGGGCGCGCGACCGGCGTGATCCCGCGCGCGCTGATGGAGCGCGAGCTCGGGCATGCCGGCCTGAGCCAGCTGCACGTCGTCGGTTCGATGCACGAGCGCAAGGCGCTGATGGCCGAACTCTCCGACGCCTTCGTGGCGCTGCCCGGCGGCTTCGGGACGTTCGAGGAGATCTGCGAGGCGATCACCTGGGCCCAGCTCGGGATCCATCCCAAGCCCTGCGCTCTGCTGGACGTCGAGGGCTACTGGGCGCCGCTCGTGCAGCTCTTCGACCAGGCCGTCGAACAGGGCTTCATCGAGCCGACCGGGCGCGCGCTCGTGCTGCACGAACATGATCCCGCCGAGCTGCTCGACGCGCTCGAGCGCTGGATCTCCGCTCGCGAGCGCTAGGATTCCGGGACGTGCAGCCCCCGCAAGCCCGCTCCCTGCGCGAACCCGGCCGGGCCCTGACGGCGCTCGCGTTGCTGCTGCTCGTCGTGCTCGGAACCTGGACGCGCGTGCACGCGACGCTCTCCGACCCGGGCTTCGCCGGCGCACCGCCCGAGGGCCTCTTCCGCAGCGATCCCGCGCTGCTGGCCTACTTCACGCAGCGCATCGCGGAGAGCGGCGGCGTGCCTGACGACTTCAGCGCCGAGCCGCGCATCGAGCATCCCTCGCGGCTCGATGTGCCGGCGATCTTCCCCGTCGGGCCGGAATTCCTCGTCGCTGCATTGTGGAAGTTGCTCGGACCGGCCACGCCGCTGCACCTCGCCTGCCTGTACGCGAGTTCGTTCGCCGCGAGCCTGCTGGTGCTCGGCGTATACGTGCTCGCGCGCGAGCTCAGCGGCCGGAGGGCGCTGGGGCTGGCGGCCGCGCTCTTCGCGGCGCTGCTGCCGGCGAACTACCGCACGCTCGGCTTCCTGTTCGTGGGCGAGGACTGGAGCATGCCGCTGTTCGTGCTGCACCTCGGCCTCGCGGCGCGCGCGTGCAGGCTGCCGGGGCGAGCGAGCGCGATCCTCGCGGTGCTGCCCCTCGTCGGAGCGCTCGCAACGTGGCATGCGGCGAGTTTCTTCCTGGCCCTGGAGGCTCTTGCGCTCGGCGCGTGGTTCTGGACGCGCGGGCGCAATCCGTTCGCGCACGCGCCGGCCTGGTGGGCGCTCGGGACCCTCGTGCTCGGCGGGTTGCTCGTGCCGGTCCTGCGCCACACGGGCTTCGTGCTCTCGCTGCCGATGCAGGTCGCGGGCGGACTGGCGCTGGCAGCGCTTCTGAGGAGACGCCTGGCGGCCCCGCTCGGATTCGCTGCCTTGTTCATGCTCGCTCGCACGGGCATCGCGGGCGGCGGCGAGTACAGCCACGTCTTCGGCCTCGCCTGGCACAAGCTGGTCAACTTCGGCGTACTGCCCGCGGATCCCGCGGCGCTCCCTGCCGAAGTGCGCCTGATGTGGCAAGGACCGTTCGCCACGCTTGACGTCATGCGCGCAGTCCTCTTGCTCGGTCTGGGCACGGCCGGATTCGCGTGGGCTGCGCTGCGCCTCCTGCGGCGCGAGAGCGACGACCGCTGCGGCGTCCTGTGCTGGCTCGCGCTGTTCAGCCTGCCGCTCGCATGGATGATCGAACGCACGCTCGTACTGCCGGCCCTGCTCGCCGGTCCGCTCTGCGCGGCGGCCTGCGTGCGCTGGCGCGCATCCTGGATCGGCGCGGCGCTGCTCGCGCAGGCGCTCCTCTTCGCGCAGTACGTCTCGAGTTACGTGATCCCCTGGTACCAGCCGCCGATCCGGGAACAGGAGCTCGCGGCGATCGTGCGTGCGCTGCCGCAGTTCGTGCCGGAGGACGAGGCCGTCGCGACCGATTTCGTCAACGGCACCGCGATCCTGTTGCAGACGCGCCGGTCGATTCTGCTCCAGCCCAAGTGGGAGTCCAAGCAAAGCCGTGCGCGGATCGAGCGCTTCCTCGAGGGGTTCTTCCACGGCACGCTGCCGGAGTTCTCGCACATGCTGCGCGTAGACTTCCGCTCCCGCTACCTGCTCGTCGATCGCGCGGTCCTCGGACTCGAATGCCGCTACGCGGCCGGGATCCCTGCCCGGGCCGAACCGCCGGCCGACTCCCCCGCCGCGATCCTGTGCACGGAGGACGCGAAACGACTCGAGGGGTTGCCGGGTTACAAGCTGCTCTACCGCAGCCCGAAGGACTTCTACCGGCTCTTCGAGCTCGCCGTCCCGGACGCGCGCTGAGGATTGGCTCCGACCCATTCCGCGGCCTGCAACAGGGCCGCGATCAGGTTCTCGGCCGATGCCTTGCCTTGCCCGGCGATGTCGAATGCCGTGCCGTGCACGGGGCTGACGCGCAGGTACGGCAGGCCCGCGATGACCGTCACACCGCCGTGGCCGGAGAGCAGCTTGACCGGGATGAAGGCCTGGTCGTGGTAGAGCGCGAGCACGCCGTCGAAGGCGCCGCTCGAGGCCTGCAGGAAGACCGTGTCGGGCGGGTGCGGCCCGCTGACCTCGATCCCGGTCGCGCGCGCCTGCTCGACCGCGGGCGCGAGCACTTCGCCGTCCTCGCTGCCGAGCACCCCGCCCTCGCCGGCGTGCGGGTTGAGCCCCGCGAGCGCGAGTCGCGGGCGCGCGAATCCGAGCCGCCGCAGGCTTTCGTCGAAGAGCTGCAGGTGATCGAGCACGCGCGCGGTGGTGATCGAGTCGAGCGCCCGGCGCAGCGGCATGTGGCGCGTGAGCAGCATCACGCGCAGCTTTCCGGCGATGGCCAGCATCTCGAAGCGCGTCACACCGCACCAGCGGCCGAGCAGCTCGGTCTGCCCTTCGACGTGCTCGCCCGCGAGGTGCAGCGCCTGCTTGCTGACCGGCGCCGTGACGAGCGCATCGACCGCGCGAGAGAGTGCGAGCTCGTGACCCATGCGCAGCGCAGCCAGCGCCGCCTGCCCGCACTCGCGCTGCACGCGGCCCATCTCCCAACGCTCGGGCGCCGCCGATTCGAGCCACTCGAGCCCGCTCGCGCGCAGCGAGCGCGGCCCGATCAGCACGAGCTGCGCGGCGGCGCGCACGCGTGGATCGGCGGCGGCGCGCAGCGCGATCTCGGGGCCGATCCCGGCGGGATCACCCAGCGTGAGCGCGAGCCGGGGAAGCTCGGTGGTGGCAGCCATCGCGGGGAATCATGCGGGTTCCTCCGCGGCGGCGCCAGCGGCCTCGTCCTCGTGCCGCAGGCGCTCGTTGGTGCGGTAGAGGAAGGCCAGCAGCTGCGCGACGACCTCGTACAGTTCGGGCGAGATCTCCGCGCCGAGCTCGCAGGCGCTGAGTAGCTCGACCATGTCCGCGTCCTCGTGCACCGGGACCGCGTTCGCACGGGCGAATTCGAGGATCGTCTCGGCGACGCGACCGCGACCATGGGCGACAACCCGCGGCGCGTCCTCCCGCGCGCGCTCGTAGCGCAGCGCGACGGCTCGGCGCGGTGCCTCGCTGTGGGTTTCGGCTTTCGATCTCATCCCGAGAGGTCCATCAAGTGATGCTCGCGCAGGTAGGCCACGTCCGAACCTGCGAGATCGGTCGGATCGGGCTCGTCCTGCACCACGGACAGGCTGAGTTCGCGGCCTTCACCCGAGAGCTGGCGCCCGAGGGCCTCGAGCTCGCCGCGCAGCAGCGTGACGGTAGCGCCGCGCGCGGCGCCCAGGCGCACGTGCAGCCGGCCGTGCTGCAACAGGACCTCGGCCCGCAACGGCCCGAGACGCGAGAACTCGACCCCCACGGTCACGCGCTCGCCCTGATCCTCGCCGATCGGCTTCCCGTCCGGCGCCTCGTCTCGACGCGCGGACACGAAGAGGTGCGCGTTCGCCGCTTGCGCGCCCTCGGGGACGAGGAAGCCGATGTGCAGCGGCTCGCCGAGCCTCTGGCGCGCGAGGTTGCGCAGCTGCTCGGCCTCGAGCGCACGCACGGCCCGGCCAGCGGCCTCGCGCTCGACCTCCGTCCCGGCCCCCAGCGCGAGCGCCGAGACGCGCGACTTGAAGTCCTCCTGCAGCAGCTGCACGAGCGCGCGCCGGCGCAACCCGCGTTCGCTGAAGTCCAGGCGTCCGCCCAGCATCAGCGCCAGCCAGGACAGCCAGCCCGTGTGCTCGAGCGCGGGCGCGTCGAGGCCCGCGAGGTAGGCGCGCAGGAGCGCCCGTGACGGGTCGAGCGCGTGTCCGCCGAGCGTGCGCACGAGCGCGGCTCGCAGCTGCAGCGCAGCTTCGAGGCCGCGCGTGGTGTTCGTGCTGCCGCCGATCTCCGCGAGTCCGGTCGCGAGCGCGGACCGCAGCGACGCCACTAGCTCGCCGTGTTCCTTCGCACCGGCGAGGCCCGCATTCTCGAGGATTCCCCGTGCGAGCGCGTCGACCGCGAGCGCTCGGCTCCACGCGACGCTCTCATCCGCCACCACGCTGCGGATCGCGCTCTCCTGGAAGAGGCCGCTCTGCCGCACGAGCGACGCGAGCGCGGCACCTCCGCCTTCCGGCCGAAAGACCTGAGGCAGGTTCTTCGCCGGCGATCCCGCGGACTGCAGCAAGTCCAGCACGCTGCGTGCGTCGAGCTCGGAGCCGGCCAGGCTGCGCAAGGCGCGCAACAGGCCACCGTCCGTTTCGTCGCTGGCTCCGGCGAGCTTGAGGACGAGGCCGCCGTCGACGTACTCCACGCGCGCGAGAAAACGCTCGCCCGGCGCGAGGTCGACGTGGCTCTCGGCCTGGACGCGCTGACCGGCCAGTCCGATCACGATCGTCCCGCCGCCGAGCAGGTCGAGCACCTCCCCGGCCACGATGCGGCCCTCGCGCAGGATGCTCGAGAGGTCGCTCTGCAGGGCCTGGGCTGGGCGGATCCCGCCGGCGAGTGGCAGCGGGGAGGGGGAAATGGGGTCCATGGGCGGAAAAGGATCCGCAGCTGTTCTCGGAGCCAGGAGCGGCTCCCTGAGCAGGGAAGGCCAGAACCTCCCTGAATGAGCGCGACCCCGTCGCGCGTCGGCGCAGCGGGGTCGCGGGCTGTCGAATCGAGTTCCGGCTAGTAGGTCTGACCGACGTACAGGATCCCGGCAGCGGCCCGGGCGCGGAACAGGTAGCGGCCCTGGATCGGCGAACGCGCCGCGAGCACCCACGAGTTCGAGTCGAGGGCTCCGACACCATCGAGCGCCGTGACCGGCAGTCCGAAGCTTCCAGACCGCAGGGCTTGCATCGGCGTGAGTTGCCCGGCGAAGCCGCTGGCGGCCAGCGCGCCCCGGTAGGCCTCAGGGACGGTGGTGCCGACCTGGATGCCCGTGAGCTGCATGAGCTGGCGATCGAGCGCCAACTCGATCTGGCCATGGAATCCCAGGCGGACCTTTCCGCCGGGTCGGCTCTCGTAGGTGACATGACCGCTGCCGGTGAAGCCCACGACCGTGCTCACGATCTCGCCGAACGAACCCTCCAGGTAGAAGTCGGGCCGCGTGTCGTAGAAGCGGCGGACGAGGTCGAGCTGCCCCGAGTTCCCGCAGATCGGAAGTGTCCCGATGGTCTCGTCGTCGCCACCGGCATCTCTCACTGCATCCGCGATCGCGATGGTGCCGCCCGCGAAAATCGACCCCAGGACGAATGCCAGGGCGGGCAGGACCGTCCATGACCGACTCCTGCCGGAGCGGGTCATCGAGCCTGAGTGTTGTTGCGTCATCTTCATGCCTCTTCTTCCAATCCGCCGTCGGGACTCTGTTCCGGCGTCCCCGCATTGTTCTCAGCGCAGCTGAAGAGCTCAGGGCAGGTCTGCACGAGGGCTTCACCGAACCCGCGCTGCGCATCGATCGCTTCGCGCAGCCGAGGTGAGCGCCCGAAGAGACCCGCGATCTCTCCGACACGGCCCGGATGACGATCCAGGAGCTCGCGGAAGTAGCCCAGCGAGCGA